>Ga0080006_1131355_pt1 | contig 140704 bp, 129 predicted proteins | sample RS3BMetagenome_FD_69209 | JGI IMG/M metagenome (GOLD analysis project Ga0080006, IMG submission 69209) | Ferric oxide microbial mat and aquatic microbial communities from Rainbow Spring, Yellowstone National Park, USA - RS3B (SPADES... ...
GGCCCTCGAGCTCCGTGACCGCGAGTGCGCCCACCGCTACTGCGACGAGCGCTACGAGCGCTGCCAGGCCGACCACATCCGGGAGTTCGCCAAGGGCGGGCCCACCGTCCAGGAGAACGGCAGGATGCTGTGCCCCTTCCACAACCGGCTCCGGAACCAGCGCCGGCGGGAGTGAGGGGACCGACGGTGGCGATCCCGCCGTTACGCTTCGGCCATGCCCGACGCCCGACGCTGGCGCGCCCTGCTCGTGGAGCCGGCAACCCGCTACCAGGTCCGGCTGCTACCCGTGTTGGTGCTGGGCGGTCTGGTGCTGTGGTTGGTCGGCACCGCCCTGTGGCGGGGCCAGTGGGCGCCCGGCCTCGGTGCACTGGCGGTGGCGGCCGCCCTGGCTTTCATCTGGACGCTGATCCGCCGGCGGCGCCTGCAGCGGTACGACGTGCTCCCGCGTTCCGACCGGTACGAACGACAGCTGGCCCGCCGTGCCGGACGTCGGGAGGCCAGGTCCGCCCGGCGCCGGCCACCCGAGTAGGGCTCAGAGGAGGTCCAGCCGGTCGGCCAGGTCGGCAGCACCGCCGGGGAGCGTCACCAGGTCGAAGCCGTCCCGCCGGGCGAGCCACTCGAGGTTCCGGCAGTGGATCTCGTGGCGGGCGTCGAAGCGGTCGAGCGCCACCACCGTCCGGGCACCGGTGTCCGCCAGGGCGGCCATCGACATCCGCACCCCGTTGATGGTGCCCAGGCCGGCATCCGAGACGAGCACCACCAGCTCCGGGCGGAGTGCGCGCACCATGTGGGTGGCATCGCCGTCCGATGCCTGGGGGGACAGCACGCCGCCGGCCAGCTCCACCAGGCCCACGTCGGCCGGCGGGTCGGGCCAGATCAGCTCGTCGACGAGGTCCCCCACCGTGAACGGCGGCAACCCCAGCGCCTCGGCGGCCATCGGGGGGGCCATCGCCCGGCGGTACGAACGGATCGGGTGGCACACCACCGCGGGGTCCTCCCCCGAGGCCCGTCCCAGCACCTCCCCGTCCGTCGGACCGCCCATGCGCACACCGGCCGCGTCGACGTCGAACGACTGCGCCGGCTTCCTGGCGCACACCCGGCGCCCGCGGGAGCGGAGCTCCTCGATCAGGCGGGAGGCCACCCAGGTCTTCCCGACCTCGGTCCCGGTTCCGCAGACGACCACCAGGCGTTCAGGGCGCAACGACCGCTCCCCCCGTACGGCGACCGGTGCCGGCGAGCGGGCCCGCCGCCGCCCCGAGCGGGGATTCACCGCTGGGGCCCGACAGCCCCAGGCCGGCGAGTGCGGCCACCAACCGGTCCACCTGGTCGTCGGTGTGGGCGGCCGACAGCGTCACCCGGAGTCGCGACGTCCCGGGCGGCACGGTCGGCGGGCGGATGGCCGGCACCCACAGCCCCAGCTCGAGGAGGTCGGCGGAGGCCTCGACCGCCCGGGACTCCTCGCCGATCACCACCGGGACGATCGGGGACGGGTGGCCGTCCCGGCCGAGGACGGCCGAGACCCGGGCCACATGGCGTCGGAGCCGGGCACGCAGCTCGTCCCCCTCGGCAGAGCGCACCACCTCCAGGGCCGCCCGTCCGGCGGCGGCGTCGGCCGGCGTCGGGGCGGTGGTGAAGATGTACGGCCGGGCTCGGTTCTCGAGCAGTTCGATGAACCGGGACGGGCCGGCCACGAAGCCGCCCAGCGAGCCGAGGGTCTTGGAAAGGGTCCCGACCCGCAGGATGTCCACCACTCCGGCCGCGCCCCCCGCCGCGTCGGCCGGGAGCTCGGGGCCGAGCACAGCGTGGGCCTCGTCGAGCACCAGAAGAGCGCCGTGCCGCCCCGTCACCTCCACCAGGCCCTCCAGGTCCGCCGCATCACCGTCCATCGAGAAGACGGTGTCGGTCACCACCACCGGCCGTCCCGGGGACCTGCCGAGCTGCTCGTCGAGCTGGTCCAGATCACCGTGCCGGTAGACCGTCACGCCGGCGCGTGCGGCTCGGCAACCGTCGATGATCGAGGCGTGGTTGAGCTCGTCGGAGAAGACGTGGGCGCCCTCCGCGGCGAAGACCTCCAGCACCGAGAGGTTGGCGGCGAACCCGGTGGGCAGCAGCACCGCCCGCTCGCAGCCCTTCCAACCGGCCAGCGCCGCCTCGAGGTCGGCGTGGACCGGGCGCGACCCGGTGACCAGTCGGGACGCCCCCGACCCGGCGCCCCACCGGTCGAGCGCCGCATGGGCCGCCGCCGCCACCGCCGGATGGGTGGACAGGCCCAGGTAGTCGTTGGAGGCGAACGAGACGACCCCGGTGGCCGCGGCACCGGTCAGGTGGCCGACCGGGCCCCGGGCATCGAAGGTCCTCGGCCGTCGCCACTGCCCGGCGGCGTCCACCCTCCGGCACGACGCCTCCACCCACTGCTGCCAACCGGTCACCGCCGCACCAAAGGGGCCGGCCGCGCCCGGGCCGGGCAGACCCGTGGCGCTCACCGGGCGTCCTCGGCCCAGACCCCGTCGAGCGACGCCATCAGGGCCACCACCACCCGCTCGATCTCGTCGAGCGTGCTGGTGAGCGGCGGCATCAGGACCACCACGTCGCCCAGCGGTCGGAGCAGCACCCCACGGGACACCGCACCGGCGCACACCCGACGGCCCCACCGCTCGCCACCGGGCGGCGGGGCGAGATCGACCCCCACCATGAGGCCCTGCTGGCGCACGGCACCGACCCCGGGGTGGGCGGCCACCGCGACGAGGAGCGCCTCCAGCCGTTCGGCGACCCGCCGGACGTTGGCGAGCACGTCCCACTCCACCAGCAGCTGGAGATGCCGGTGCGCCACTGCGCAGGCGATGGCATTGCCGCTGTAGGAGTGGCCGTGGTAGAAGGTCCGCTCCCCCAGATCGGCCCCGTCGAACGTCCCGAACACCGCACCGGACGCCACCGTGGCCGAGAGCGGCAGGTAGCCGCCGGTGATGCCTTTGCCCAGGCAGAGCAGGTCCGGCCGGAAGTCCGGGCCGGCCCACTCCGAGGCGAAGAGCCGGCCCGTGCGGCCGAAGCCGGTGGCCACCTCGTCGCAGATCAGCAGCACCCCGAGCGAGCGGCAGGCGCCACCGAGGCGGGCCAGGTCGAGCGGGTCGGCCACCAGCATGCCCGACGCCCCCTGGACCAGCGGCTCGATGACCACGGCGGCCAGTTCGCCGGCGTGGGCCTCGACTGCGGCCACCGCCTTGTCCGCCCAGTCGGGCGACGCGTAGCCCGGTGTGCGGATGACGGGGAACCGCAGCGGATCGAACAGGGCGGTGCCGAAGCCGCTGTCGCCGAGCGAGAGGGCGCCGACGGTATCGCCGTGATAGGCGTCCCCGAGGGCCAGGAAGGCGGTGCGGTCCGTCACCCCGCGGTTGACCCAGTACTGGAAGGCGATCTTCAGGGCCTGCTCGACGGCCACCGCCCCGTCGGAGGCGAACAGCACGTGAGGATCGTCGACGGGCACCACGTCGGCGAGCGCCTCGGCGAACTCGACCGCCGCCCGGTTCCCGTTGCCGAGCAGGGTGGTGTGGGCCACCCTGCCGAGCTGATCGACGACGGCGGCGTCGAGCTCGGGGAGGTGATGGCCCAGCGTGGTCACCCACAGCGAGGAGATGGCGTCGAAGTACCGGCGCCCCTCGACGTCGATTAGCTCGCGCCCCTCGGCGCGCTCGACCGTCACCGGGGAGTTGTCCGGGTAGGCGGCCATCTGGGTGAAGCCGTGCCAGACGACGGCGGCGTCCCGGGCGGCCCAGTCGTCCGCCGACGGCTGGGGGTCGGAGGGAGTGTTCGGTGCGGTCATCGGGTGGGAGTCTTATGCAGGCCGGGGCTCCGGTCGAACCGGTCGGCCGGTCCAGGCACCAACGGTGCCGGCGGGCCGTCCCGGTAGGCTGGCGTCATGGACCGGATCGGTGTCGTCGATACCATGTTCGCCCGCTTCGACATGGGAGCGGAGGCGCTGGCGGAGCTGGCGGAGTGCCCCGGACACGGTGAGCGCTTCGAGGTCGTCTACCGCACGGTGCCGGGCTTCAAGGACCTCGGGGTGGCCTGCAAGCGCCTCATCGAAGACGAGGGCTGCCTCATCGTGGTGGCGCTGGGGATGCCCGGCAGGGCGGCCATCGACCAGGTGTGCGCCCACGAGGCCTCGCAGGGGATCATGCTCGCCCAGCTGCTCACCTCGACCCATATCCTCGAGGTCTTCGTCCACGAGAACGAGGAGGAGGACCCCGCCAAGCTGGCCCGGGTCTGCGTCAACCGGGCCCGCAAGCACGCCCGCAACGCCTACTGGATGGTCTACGAGCCCGAGCAGCTGACCCGGCAGGCCGGTCGCGGGGTGCGTCAGGGCTACGAGGACGCCGGGCCGATCGCCGTCTGACGCCGGCACCGCCCGCCGGCACCGCCCGCCGGCATCGCCCGCCGGCACCGCCCGCCCGTCACCCGCCGGGGTCGTGGGGCAGCCCCAAGGTCCGTTCGGCGATGATGTTCCGCTGCACCTCCGAGGTGCCACCGCCGATGGTCAGGGCCGGCGCGAAGAGGAACCCGAAGTCGTAGATGGCGTCCGCCCCGCTGTGACCACTGCCGGTTCCGGACTCCGGCCCGGCGCCGGACAGCATCCCGGACGCACCGGCGAGGTCGCGGGCCAGGGACATCACGTGCTGTCCGTGCTCGTCGGCCAGGGCCTTGCGGACCGAGGCCTCCGGCCCGGGGTCGGCGCCGGCCACCGCCGCGGAGACGGTCCGGAGGCGGAGCAGGCGGAGGATCTCGCCTTCGGTCCAGACCTCGGCCAGGCGCTGGCGCACCAGCGGGTCCGTGCGGCCACCGGTGCGACGGACCAGTTCGACCAGGTCGGCGGCCGTGGGACCCATGCCCCAGAGCGCGCCCGAGCCGGACAGGGAGACCCGCTCGTTGCCCAGGGTCACCTTGGCCAGGGTCCACCCGTCACCCTCCGCCCCGACCAGGTTGGCGGCCGGGATGCGCACGTCGTCGAGGAAGACCTGGTTGAAGGTGTGGTTGCCCGTCATGTCGACCAGCGGCCGGACGGTGATGCCCAGGGCGCCCATCGGGCAGAGGAAGTACGAGATGCCCCGGTGCCGGGGGGCCTCGGGGTCCGTGCGCGCCAGGAGGATCCCGAATTGGGCCAGATGGGCGTAGGACGTCCACACCTTCTCACCGTTGACGACCCACTCGTCGCCGTCACGCTCCGCCCGGGTGGTCAGGGAGGCCAGGTCCGAGCCGGCCCCGGGCTCGCTGAACAGCTGGCACCAGATCTCCTCCGCCGCCAGGAGCGGCCGCAGGTAGCGCTCCTTCTGCGCGTCGGAACCGGCCCGCAGGATGGTCGGCCCGGCCCAGCCGATGCCGATGGTGTTCTCGGGACGACGCACCCCGGCCCGCCGGAGCTCGTCGTCGACGATCAGCTGGGTGGTGGGGTCGGCCCCGAGGCCCCAGGGTTCGGGCCAGTGCGGTACGACGTAACCGCCCTCGGCCAGCTGGCGGGGCGTGGGCCGGGGATGTGCGGCCAGCCACGCCCGGACGGTCGTCCGGCGGGGGTCATCGTCAGGAGGCAGCGCGAAGTCCACGGTGCGAAGCGTAGGCTGCCCTCCGCCGGACAGCACCACCGGCGCACCGCCGCCCGGTGCCGGCCGTTCCCGGCATCTCCGGGTACGGATCCGGTCACGGACCCGGGTGGGCGCCGTCGAGGAGAAGGGGTGGAGCCACCGATGAGTGCATGGAACTACGCGGACGTGTGGGAGACGGTGGCGGACGTGCTCCCCGGGGCGCCGGCGTTGACCCACGGTGACCGGACACTGACCTGGTCCGAGCTCGACGGCCGTGCCGACAACCTGGCCGCGTGGCTGCTCGAGTCCGGCGTGGTCCGTCAGGACAAGGTCGCCCTCTACCTCACCAACTGCTCCGAGTACCTCGAGGCGACCTTCGCCGCCTACAAGGTCAGCCTGGTCCCCATCAACACCAACTACCGGTATGCCGATGACGAGCTGGTCTACCTGTGGGAGAACGCCGACACCGTGGCGGTGGTCTTCCACGGCACCTTCGTCCCCCGCATCGAAGCCGTCCGGGAACGGGTACCCGGGGTCCGGAGCTGGCTGTGGGTCGATGACGGTTCCGGACCGTGCCCCGGCTGGGCGGTGCCCTACGAGGACCTGGCCTCGCCACCGGGCGGCGGCCGGCGGCCGCGGGTCGTCGCTCCCTGGGGCCGCGGTCCGGACGACCTCCACATGCTCTACACCGGCGGCACCACCGGCATGCCCAAGGGTGTCATGTGGCGCCAGGACGATCTCTTCGCCCGGCTGAACGGCCAGGGCTTCCGGCGCTACGACCAGGAGGCGGGCGTCGAGGGGGTGCGGGCGTCGCTGCAGCAGACCGGTGCCGGCATGACCCTGCTGCCGGCCTGCCCGCTGATGCACGGCACCGGCGGTTTCACCGCCATGGAGTGCCTGAGCGAGGGGGGCCGGGTGGTGACCCTGACCTCGAGGCACTTCGACGCCGTCGAGCTCCTCGACGCCGTGGAACGCGAGAAGGTCAACGGGCTGATCATCGTCGGCGACGTCTTCGCCAAGCCGATCCTGGCCACCCTCGAGGCCCACCCGGGTCGTTGGGACCTGTCGAGCCTGGTGGGGATGATCTCGTCGGGGGTCATGTGGAGCGAGGAGACCAAGCAGGGCCTCCTCCGCCACCATCCGACGATGCTCCTGGTCGACGCCTTCTCGTCATCCGAGGCGATCGGCATGGGCAGCTCGGTATCGTCAGGCGGCTCCACGTCCACCACCGCCCAGTTCACCCTTGGGCCCGACGTCCGGGTGATCGACCCCGACGGCCGGGACGTCGAGGCCGGCTCGGGCGCCGTGGGAGTCCTGGCCCTGGGTGGCCGGAACCCGCTCGGCTACTACAAGGACGAGGCCAAGACCGCCGCCACCTTCCGCACCATCGACGGCGAGCGCTACTCGGTGCCCGGCGACTTCGCCGAGGTCCGGGCCGACGGGAGCATCCACCTGCTGGGTCGGGGCTCGGTCTGCATCAACACCGGCGGCGAGAAGGTCTTCCCCGAGGAGATCGAGGAGGTGGTCAAGACCGTCACCGGGGTCCACGACGCGGTGGCGGTGGGGATCCCCCACGAGCGCTTCGGCGAGGAGATCGTGGCGGTGGTCGAGGTCCACGCCGACCACGACGACGGCACGGTGACCTCCGAGCTCATCATCGAGCACGTGAAGGCCAGACTGGCAGGGTACAAGGCACCCCGGCGTGTGCAGTTCGTATCGACCATCGGCCGCTCGCCGTCCGGCAAGGTCGACTACGCCCGGCTCAAGAGGGAAGCCACGGCCTGGGCCGACGTTGACGCCTGACCCGGCGTCGCCCCTCGCCGGAGACGGCACCGGCCCGGGACCCTCCCACTCGCCGGTCCGGCACCAGGGCCGCCTCGGCCGCACGGCCGCATCGGCCCGGATCGCCGGGCGGATCGGCGCCACCCGCCTCACCGGACGGGTCCGTACCCGCCTGGCCCCGCCCGAGCGGCGCAAGGAGGTGGCGGCGGCCGCCGAGTTCCGCACGGCCGAACAGGTGGCCGAGTCCCTGGGCGACATGAAGGGCGCCCTGATGAAGCTGGGGCAGATCGCCAGCTTCGTCGACGAGGGCCTCCCCGAGCCGTGGCGTGCCGCCCTGGCCCGGCTCCAGTCCGACGCCGCCCCGATGGCACCCGAGCTGGCCGCCGAGGTGGCGGCGGCGGAGCTCGGTGCACCCCCCACCACCGTCTTCCGCCGGTGGGACCCGGTGCCGCTGGCGGCCGCCTCCATCGGCCAGGTCCACCGGGCGGAGACCCGGGACGGGCGCCAGGTGGCCGTGAAGGTCCAGTATCCGGGGGTGGCCACCGCCATCGAGGCGGACCTGGCCAACACCGAGGTGCTGGCCCGGGTGCTGCCGATGCTCTTCCCGTCGCTGGATGCCAAGGTGCTGGCCGCCGAGCTCCGCGACCGGCTGACCGAGGAGCTCGACTACCGGCACGAGGCGGTCAACCAGCGCCGCTTCGGTGCCGTCTACCGGAACCATCCGTTCATCCACGTCCCGGCGGTGGTCGACGAGTACTCCACCGGTCAGGTGCTGACCACCGAGCTGGCCACCGGGGCGCGCTTCGCAGAGGTGGAGGGGTGGGACCGGGTCGAGCGCGATCGTGCCGGGGAGACGTTGTTCCGCTTCGTGTTCCGGGGGATCAACCGGCTCGGCATGTTCAACGGTGATCCCCACCCGGGCAACTACCTGTTCGCCCCCGGCGGGCGGGTGACCTTCCTCGACTTCGGTCTGGTGAAGTCGTTCGCCGCCGAGGAGACACAGGTCTTCCACGAGATGATCCGGACGCTGGTCCTCCTCGGCGACGGCGAGGGCTACCGACGGGCGCTGGAGTCGGTGGGGCTGCTGCGGCGCGACCCGGCGCTCCCGACGGCCGAGGTGATCGACTACTTCAGTCACTTCCACGACCTGGTGCTGGAACCGGGACCTCGGACCGTGGAGCACGAGTACGCCTCGGAGACCGTGCGCCGCGTCTTCAACTCCAACAGCCCCGTGGCGAAGGCGGTCAGTCTCCCGTCCATGTTCGTGATCGTGCAGCGGATCAACCTCGGGCTCTACGCCCTCCTGGCCCGGCTGGGCGCGACCGCCGACTGGCGCGGCATCGCCGAGGAGCTCTGGCCGATGGTCGACGGGCCGCCGTCGACCGCGCTGGGCGAGCTGGAGGCCCGATGGCTCGAGGAGCGGGCCCGGGAGGGTGATCCGGTGGTGCGGCCTTCGTGAAGGTGCCGGTCGCCCTCAGCCCTTGTTGGCGCCGTGGGCCCGGACGAAGTCGTTGACGGTGTAGTACGCGTCGATCGACTCGCCGGCATCGCCCCAGAAGCCCTCGAGCACGTCGTAGGCCATGGCCCCCTGCCCGATGTAGTGGTTGTTCACGTCGGTGATCTCGAGCTCCCCCCGACCGGAGGGCACCAGGGTGGGGATGACCTCGAACACGTCGGCGTCGTAGCAGTAGATGCCGGTGACACCGAACTTCGAAGGGGGCTGGTCGGGCTTCTCGACGATGCCGGTGATCCGGTCGTCCTGGAAGGAGGGCACGCCGAGGTGGCGTAGGTGCTCGTCCTCCTCGACCCTGGTCAGCAGGATCCGCGCACCGTGCGGCTCCGCCCGGAAGGCGTCCACCATCGGTTTGATCGACCGCTCCACGATATTGTCCGCCAGCATCACCAGGACCGGGTCGCCGTCGACGAAGCGGGTGGCGAGGCCGAGGGCCTCGGCGATACCGCCGGGGCGCTCCTGGTAGCCGTAGCTCAGGCGGTCGATACCGAACTCGTGGCCGTTGCCGAGGAGCCGGAGGAACTCGCCGGCGTGCGTTCCTCCCGTGACCAGCATGATCTCCGTGATATCCGCCTGCACCAGCGCCTCGACCCCGTAGTTGATCATCGGCCGGTCGTAGATCGGCAGCAGGTGCTTGTTGGTGATCCGGGTGAGCGGATGGAGTCGCGAGCCGGTTCCACCGGCGAGGATGACACCCTTCATCCGGCGAAGCCTAGACCTGATGGACCCCGGCCGGGGCGGGGCGGTCCGGGGTGGTTTGGTCCGCGGGGCTCAGCCCCCACCTGCCACCTCGGTCAGGACGGCGTCGGCCAGGCGGGACCACGCCTCCAGGGCCCACGGACCGAAGGGGCGGTCGGCGAGCCCGACGCACGCCACCCCCGCCGCCGGGTCGATCCACAGGAAGGAGCCGGATCGGCCGAAGTGGCCGAATGTGGCTGGCGAGGTGTGGTCCCCGCTCCAGTGGGGGTGCTTGGCCCCCTTGACCTCGACACCCAGGCCCCAGTCGCACGGTTCGAACCGACCGATCCCCGGCAACACCCCGCCGAGCCCCGGGAAGACGACTGCCGACGCCTGGGCATGCGTGGCCGGGCTCACCAGGGTGGGCGTCGACCACTCCACGGCCAACGCCAGGAGGTCCGGGGCGGTCCCCCACAGCCCGGAGGCCGCCCCCGTGGGCACCGCCGGGGTGGCCGCCGGTCGGGCACCCACCCGACCTGCGGCCGGGTCGGCGCCGGGTCCGAACGACGACCCGCTCATCCCCAGCGGCTCGAGCACGGCTTCGGCCACGTACCGCTCGAACGGGATCCCCGAGTGCTCGGCGAGCACCCTGCCGAGCACCTCGAACCCGGCGTTGGAGTAGATCCGGCGGCTGCCGGGGGCGGCCAGGGGTCGATCGCCCTCGGGCCCGAGCCCGGAGGCGTGGGCCAGCAGGTGGGCCACGGTCGAACCGGGCGGCCCCGCCGCCGTCCCGAGCCCGAGCGTCCCCTCCTCGACGGCGACCAGCACGGCGAGGGCGGTGACCGGCTTGGTCACCGACGCCCAGGGGAACACCTTCCCGGCCGGTCCGGCGAGGGAGCGCCGGCCCGGCGGAGCCCCGGTGGCACCACCTGGTGGCCCGATGCCGGCGGGGTCGGATCCGGACGACGTCCCGACGGTGGCCACTCCGACGGCGGCGACACCCACCGGCCATCGTCGGATCTGCTCGAGCGAGTGCATGCGCGCCCGATCGTAGGCTCCCCCGCCGGACCGTCCCGGCCGGCGCCGGGCGGCTCGGGCCCGGGGATCGGCAATGACCTGGATCGCGGGTTCCGGCTGGCTACTCTGAACGTGGATGTCGCCCCCCTCCGCCTCCTCCCGGCCCCTGACCCCGGGCGCCACGCGTCCCGGCGCCCGGTGCCGGTGACCGACACCGCACCGCCCGGCCGACGGCGCCTGCCCCTCGCCCTCGCAGGGATCGTCGCGGTGCTGGCCTCGGCGGGGACGGCGGCGGTCCTGGTCGGCGGACCCGGAAGCGCCGCCGACAACCCTCCCGGACCCAGCCCGGTCAGCACCACCGTTGGCGGCCAACCGGCCCGATCAGCCACCTCGACCACCGGCACCACCGCGGTGGTGGGCGCCGGAGCAGGCGCTCCCACCCAGGCCACCGATCCCTACCCGACCACCACCTCGATACCCATCCGGGCCCACTCCACCACCGGCACCACCGGCACCACCGGCCCGGCCACGGTCACGGGCACGTCGACCCCGCCGACGGAGACCCCCCTCTTCCCGCCGACCCTCCCCGCCGTCCCCGGGGCCCTCCTCGCCTTCTACCAGACCCCGGATCCGCTCAGCCCGGCTCCTCCGGGCTCCATCATCCGGTCGCAGCAGATCGCGGTCCCGGCCGGGCTTCCCGCCCGCACGACCGCCTTCCGGATCCTCTACCACTCCGAGTCGGACACCGGCTCGGACATCCCCGAGTCCGGCATCGTCGTGATCCCCGGCCGCCCTCCCCCGGCCGGCGGCTACCGGATCGTGACCTGGGCCCACGGCACCACCGGCCTGGCGGACGCCTGCGCTCCCTCCATGGACGGCGTCGATCCGATCCCCTACCTCTCCCAGCTGCTGACCGACGGGTACGTGGTGGCGGCGACCGACTACCAGGGTCTCGGCACCGCCGGCGTGCACCCGTACCTGGTGGGCCAGAGCGAGGGCCAGTCGGTGCTGGACGCCGCCCGGGCGGCGAGGGACCTGCTGGGTCCCGTCGCCTCCGACGAGGTCGTCGTCTTCGGGCACTCCCAGGGAGGCCAGGCCGCCCTCTTCGCCGGGCAGATCGCCGGGGCCTACGCCCCCGAGCTCTTCATCGCCGGCGTGGTCTCGGTGGCCCCGGTCTCCGACGTGAGCGAGTTCGTCCCTCCCCAGGTCGGACGGAGCGCCGACCCGCTGGCCGTCTACACGGTGGCTTCCCTCTACGCCTGGTCCGAGACGTACGGGGACCTACCGCTCGGCGACGTCCTCACGCCCCACGGGCTGGCGATGACCGCCGCCATCGACCGGACCTGCATCAACGCTCTGGCGGACGAGTTCGCGCGGCAGCCAACCGATCGAATCTTCCGGGCGCGTTGGGAGCAGGACGCCGCGGTGGTGGCCCACGAGGCCCAGAACGAGCCGGGCGGGGCGCCGACCGCCGCGCCGATCCTGATGGTCCAGGGGGTCTCGGACATCCTGGTACCGTTCCGCCTCACCACCGCCACCGTGGACCAGCGCCTCTGCCGCGACCAGCACGACACCGTGCAGTACGACGCCTACCGGAACGCGGGCCACTCCAATGTCGTCCAGGCTGCGCAGAACGACACCCTCCGCTGGATCACCGCGCGCTTCGGCGGACGCCGGCCGGCCCCGAGCTCCTGCGGGGGCCCGGTCCGTACCCACGCTGGCTGAACCACCCGGCTCCACCCCCGGGTGCACCGGATCCCAGGCCGGATCAGACGTCGAGGAAGCGCCGCACAGCGAACGCCGAGCCGAGCACGCCGACCACCACACCGACCAGGCCGACCAGGATGCAGGTGCTGGCCACCTCCCAGCCGCCCATCGACATCTGGGCGATCAGGCTGTTCTGATTGGCCACCGTCTTGGCCGTATCGAGGCCCAGCAGGTAGTAGAGGCCGAGCACCACCCCCACCGCCACCAGCGCACCGAGCAGACCCTGGATGAGTCCCTCGGCCATGAACGGCAGGCGGATGAACCAGTTGGTGGCGCCGACCAGCTTCATCACCGACACCTCGCGGCGCCGGGCGAAGATGGCCATTCGGATGGTGTTCAGAATGAGCACGGACGCCGAGAGGAGCAGCACCACCGCGATGGTCAGGAACACCCACTGGAGGATGTGGATCACGTTCTCCATGGTCCGGATCTGGGCCGTCGGCGACGAGGGCGCGCCGAAGATGCCCGGTTTGCCGTTGAACTGCTGCACCACGGCGGTGGCGTCCGACGGGTTGGTCAGGACGCACCGGTAGGACGACGGGTAGTCGCTCAATTTGGTGGCGGCGAACTCGTCGGGCGAGTCGACCTGACGGGCCTCGTTGTAGTCGTAGGTCTGGGAGCGGAAGGTGCACGACCTCACCAGAGGGTTCTGGGTGACCTCGTTGCCGATGGAGTGGATCTGCACCGAGCTCGCCGCCGGGTCCACCCAGACGATGACATTGACGCCGGCCTGCCACTTGACGGTGGCGTTGGTGGCGCCCTGCTTGAGCAGCAGGGCGGATCCGACTAGGGCCAGGGACACCGCCACGGTGAGCACCGCAGCCGCCGTCATCAGGCGGTTGCGCCAGAGATTGGTGGAGGCTTCCCGGGCCACGTACCCGGCGGAGACCGGCATCAGGCCTGGGCCCGGTAGTCACCGGTGGGATCCACGACGGCGGTGTCGAGCTCGGGCGGCGCCGGTGCCGTCTCGACCAACGTGCCGGTCGGCGAGCCGGCCCCGGCCGCGGCCACCGCGCTGTCGATGCCGTAGACGCCCCGCGCCTGGTCGCGCACCAGGGTGCCCCGGTCGAGCTCGATGACCCGGCGACGCATCTGGTCGACCATGCCGGCATCGTGGGTGGCGATCACCACGGTGGTCCCCGTCCGGTTGATCCGGTCGAGGAGCCGCATGATGCCGAGGCTGGTGGTCGGGTCGAGGTTGCCGGTGGGCTCGTCGGCGAGCAGGATCAGCGGCCGGTTCACGAACGCCCGGGCGACCGCCACCCGCTGCTGCTCGCCGCCGGACAGCTCGCCGGGGAGGTTGCCGCTCTTCTTGGTCAGGCCGACCAGGTCGAGGACCTGGGGCACCTGGGAGGCGATCACGTGCTTGGGGCGCCCGATGACCTCGAGCGCGAAGGCGACGTTCTCGAAGACGGTCTTGTTGGGCAGCAGGCGGAAGTCCTGGAAGACACAGCCGATGTTGCGTCGGAGGTAGGGGATACGCCACTTGGAGAGGTGCCCGATCTCCTTGCCCGCCTCCCAGATACGGCCCTTGTCGGGCACCTCCTCGCGCAGCAGCAGGCGGATGAAGGTGGTCTTTCCGGAGCCGGACGGACCGACCAGGAAGACGAACTCCCCCTTGTCGATCTCCACCGAGCAGTCCCGGAGGGCCACGGTGGAGCCCTTGTACGTTTTGGTGACGTTCTGGAAGGTAATCATGGGCTCATCACGAGGAGGAACGGCAGAGGGCCGGTGCAATCACGGTCGGACAGGGGACTGCGGTTCGGCAACAGACTACCGGCACCGCCGGCCCAGTTGGTGCAGCCCCCCTCACCACCGCATACGTCGTCCGACCGATCGCGACGGCCCGGTGACGCCCTCAATGGGTGCCGCGGCGGAGGTCGGCCTGACGTCGCAGCTCGGCCTCCATGAAGGTGTCGAGGTCCCCGTCGAGGACGGTCTCGACGTTGCCGGTCTCCTCAGCGGTGCGGAGGTCCTTGACCAGCTGGTACGGCGCCAGGACGTAGGAGCGGATCTGGTTGCCCCAGGCGTTGTCGGTCCGGTCGCCCGACAGCTCGTCGAGGGTGGCCTGGTGCTCGGCCCGCTGTCGCTCCGCCAGCTTGGCGCCGAGCACCTGCATGGCCTTGGCCTTGTTCTGGGTCTGGCTCCGCTGGTTCTGGCAGGTCACGACGATGCCGGTGGGCAGGTGGGTCAGGCGGACGGCCGAGTCCGTCTTGTTCACGTGCTGGCCGCCGGCACCCGACGACCGGTAGGTGTCGATGCGGAGGTCCTTCTCGTCGATCTCGACCTCACCGGAGACGTCCTCGAGGAACGGCACCACGTCGAGGGAGGCGAAACTGGTCTGGCGCCGGTGCTGGGCGTCGAACGGTGAGATCCGCACCAGCCGGTGCACGCCCCGCTCGGCGGCCAGCATCCCGAAGGCGTAGCGCCCCTTGACCAGGAAGGTGGCCGACAGCAGCCCCGCCTCCTGGCCCGGGGTGGCCTCCTCCACCTCGATGTCGAACCCGCGGCGCTCGGCCCACCGGGTGTACATCCGGAGCATCATCTCGGCCCAGTCCTGGGCGTCGGTGCCGCCGGCACCGGCGTGGATCTCGGCCACGGCGTCGCCGTCGTCGTACTCGCCGGCGAACAGGGCACGGAGCTCCAGCGACGACAGGCGCCGGTCGAGGTCGGCCAGCGCCTCCTCGATCTCGGGCCGCAGCGAACCGTCGCCCTCCTCCCGGTCCATCTCGTCGAGGGTCTCCGCATCCGAGAGCCGCTCGGCCAGGGCGGCGAGCATGTCGAGATCCTCGACGACCCGGCCGAGCTCGGTGGTCACCTCCCGGGCGTGGTCGGCGTCGTCCCACAGCCCCGGCGCCGAGGCCTCCTGCTCGAGCTCGGCCCGTCGGGCGGTGAGACGGTCGAGATCGAGATAGCGCTCAGCCTCCCGCAGGCGGTCAGTGGTGGAGGCGATGGCCGCCGGGATGTCGACGCGCTCGGGCTCGGCGCCCCCCCGTCTCGGGGGCTCGGAAGCGGCCATCTCAGTTGGCGCCGTGGCAGAGCTTGTACTTCTTGCCGCTGCCGCACCAGCACGGGTCGTTGCGCCCGAGCTTGTCCCGGTCCGACTTCACGATCGGCACCTGCGTCTCACCGTCGTCGGCGAACCGGTTGGTGATGCCGCCGGTGGCGGCCGCGGGTTCACCGGCCGGCACGGCGTTCTCGGCGACCGCCGCCGGGGTGGTGGCGGCGGCCAGGGCGGCCATCTCGGCGCTCCCCTGGACCGGGTCGTCGGCCGCGAGGTAGCTGGCCCGGTCGAGATCGGGCTCGGTGGCCTCCTCCGACAGCACCTGCACGTGGAAGATGTAGCGGAGGTAGTCGTCGTCGATCCCCTCCATCAGCTTGCCGAACATGGCGAATCCCTCGCGCTGCCAGGCCACCAGCGGGTCCTGGTTGCCCATCGCCCGGAGGTTGATGCCCTCGCGGAGGAGGTCCATGTCGGCCAGGTGGTCGCGCCACCGCTGGTCGAGGATCTGCAGCATGATGTCGCGCTCCAGCTGCCGGGCCGTCTCCTCGCCGCCGGGGATGGTCTCGTCCCGCTCGGCATAGAGGTCGAGGGCCTCGGAGATGACGCTCTCGGTCACCTGGCCGGCGGTGGACGCCTCGGCCAGGTCGTCGGCCACGAACCGGGTCGGGTAGTACTGGGTGATCTCGGTGATCAGGCGGGGGAGGTCCCACTCCTCGGGGTAGTCGTTGGGACAGGCCGAGGCGACCAGGGCGGTCATCGTCGACTCGAGGAGTGCCACGGTCTCCTCGTGGAGGTCCTCCCCTTCGATGATCTGGAGGCGCCGCTTGTAGATCACCTTGCGCTGCTCGTTCATGACGTCGTCGTACTTCAGGACGTCCTTGCGCGACTCGGCGTTGCGGCCCTCCACGGTGTTCTGCGCCCGCTCGATGGCCTTGGTCACCATCTTGGCCTCGATGGGCATGTCGTCGGGCAGCGCCCGGCCCATCACCCAGCTCATCGCCCCGGTGGCGAACAGGCGCATCAGGTCGTCCTCCAAGGAGAGGAAGAACCGGCTCTCGCCCGGGTCTCCCTGCCGGCCCGACCGACCGCGGAGCTGGTTGTCGATGCGGCGGCTCTCGTGGCGCTCGCTGCCGAGCACGTAGAGGCCCCCCAGCGAGCGGACCTCCTCGCCGCCGGCCGCGCACTCCTCCTCGAGCTCCGTCTTCATGGCCGAGAAGGCGGCCTGGCCCTCCTCGGTCTCGAGGTCGAGACCCCGGGCGGCCGCTTCGCGGGCGGCCAGGCCCTCGGCGTTGCCCCCCAGGATGATGTCGACGCCCCGGCCAGCCATGTTGGTGGCCACCGTGACCGCCCCGACCCGGCCCGCCTGGGCGACGATCTCCGCCTCGCGGAAGTGCTGCTTGGCGTTGAGGACCTCGTGGGGGATGCCCTTCTTCTCCAGCAGGCGCGACAGGTGCTCGGACTTCGACACCGAGGCGGTGCCCACCAGGACCGGCTGACCGGTGGTGTTGCGCTCGGCGATGTCCTCGACCACGGCGTTGAACTTGGCCTCCTCCGACTTGTAGATGAGGTCGGGCTGGTCCATGCGGACCAACGGCTTGTTCGGCGGGATCGGCACCACCGGCAGGTCGTAGGTGTTGGCGAACTCGGACGCCTCCGTCTCGGCGGTGCCCGTCATACCGGCCAGCTTCTCGTAGAGGCGGAAGTAGTTCTGCAGGGTCACGGTGGCCCAGGTGTGGTTCTCCTCGTTGATCCGCACCCGCTCCTTGGCCTCCACCGCCTGGTGGAGGCCGTCCGACCAGCGCCGGCCGTCGAGGGTCCGGCCGGTGAACTCGTCGACGATCTTCACCTCACCGTCAGCGACCAGGTAGTCCTTGTCGCGGCGGTAGAGCTCCTTGGCGTAGAGCGCCTGGGTGAGATGGTGCACGTAGTTCACCGACACCGCGTCGTAGAGGTTGGACACGCCCAGCTGGCGCTCCACCTTCTCGATGCCGGCCTCGGTGGGGACGACGATGCGCTTCTCCTCGTCGACCTCGTAGTCGGTCTCGTCCCGGAGGGTGCGGACGATCCCGGCGAACTGGTAGTAGAGCTTGGCCGACTCGTTGGCCGGCCCCGAGATGATCAGCGGGGTCCGGGCCTCGTCGATGAGGATCGAGTCGACCTCGTCGACGATGGCGAAGTGGTGACCGCGCTGGACCATCGCCTCGCGGGTCCGCGCCATGTTGTCGCGCAGGTAGTCGAAGCCGAACTCGGTGTTGGTGCCGTACGTCACGTCGGACAGGTAGGCGGCCCGCTTCTCGGCGGCGTCGGAGATGTCCGGCCCCACCCGGGCCACCGTCAGGCCGAGGAAGGTGTGGAGCTGCCCCATCCACTCCGAGTCCCGGGTGGCCAGGTAGTCGTTGACGGTGACCACGTGGACCCCGTCGCCGGCCAGGGCGTTCAGGTAGACGGGCAGGGTCGACACCAGGGTCTTCCCCTCGCCGGTCTTCATCTCGGCGATCCAGCCGAAGTGCAGCGCCATCCCCCCCATCAGCTGGGCGTCGAAGTGGCGCTGGCCGAGCACCCGCCAGGCGCCCTCGCGCACCACGGCGAACACCTCCACCAGCAGGTCCTCCAGGGTCTCACCCTTGGCCAGCCGGTCGCGGAACATCTCCGTCGACCTCCGGAGCTCGTCGTCCGAGCGGGCCTCGATCTCCGGCTCCATGTCGTTGACCAGCGGGACGAGCTCCGCCAGGCGGCGGACCTTCTTCCCCTCACCGGCTCGGAGGACCTTCGTGAACATGCTCATGGGACCCTCACTCTACCGTCGGGCCTACCCGGAACCCGACGTCCGGTCAGCGGGGCGCCCGGGGTAGGCCCAGCCCGACCATGGCGATGATGTCACGCTGGACCTCGTTGGCGCCCCCGCCGAAGGTGAAGATTGTCTGGCCCCGGCTCTGCTGCTCCAGCCGTCCCCGGAGGACCGCGCCGGGCGAGCCGCCCTCGAGGGAGGCCGCCTGGCCGACCACCTCGCCGAGCAGGCGGTACGCCTCCAGGGCGAACTCGGTGCCGAACACCTTGGTGGCGGAGGCGTCGGCCGGATTGAGGCCCTGGTCGGAGGCCCATGCCACCTTCCAATTCAACAGCTTGAGGTACTCGGCCCGGGCGTGGACCCTCGCCAGCAGGATCTGGACCCACTCCTGGTCGATGACCCGCCGGCCGTCGGCGAGACGCTCGTCCCGGGCCCACCGGCGCACCTCGTCGAGGCTCCGGAGCAGGCCCGAGACCGGGCAGATGGCCACCCGCTCGTGGTTGAGCTGGTTGGTGATGATCCGCCATCCCTGGTTCTCCTCCCCCACCAGGTTTCCCACCGGCACCCGGACCCCGTCGTAGTAGGTGGTGGAGGTGATGTCGCCGGCGATGGTCGGGAGCGGGGTCCACGAGAACCCGTCGGCACCGACCGGCACGATGAGCACGGAGAGACCCTTGTGCTTGGCCACGTGGGGGTCGGTGCGGGCGGCCAGCCACACGTAGTCGGCGTACTGGATGGCACTGGTGTAGAGCTTCCGCCCGTCGATCACGTACTCGTCGCCGTCCCGGACCGCCCGGGTGGAGAGCGAGGCGAGGTCCGTACCGGCGCTCGGCTCGGTGTAGCCGATGGCGAAGTGGACCGTCCCCCGGAGGATCCCGGGGAGGATGCGCTGCTTCTGCTCCTCGCTGCCCAGCGCCATGAGGGTGGGTCCGACGCTGTTGAGGGTGAGGAGGGGCAGCGGCACGCCGGCCCAGTGGGACTCCTCGACGAAGAGCATCTGGTCGATCGCCCCGCGGGCCTGGCCGCCGTACTCCTCGGGCCAGCCGATTCCCAGCCAGCCGTCCTCGCCCATCCGGCGGACGTAGCGGGGGTAGGTCGGTCCGGCGTCGGGCGACGTGTCACCCTCGACCTCGTCCACCAGCGCGCGGAAGTACGCCCGCAGCTCGTGCTTGAGATCCTCCTGCTGGTCGGTCAGGGCCAGGTGCATCCGGTCGTCCCCCCCTCGTCGCCCGCACGTTAACAACCGGGGGCACGAGGAGGCGGCGGCCGGTCGTCGCGGGACCGTCCCGGGCCGGGCCCGGGTGCGGCCGTCCGTCAGACCGTCCGGACCCTCGGTCTGGCGGTGCGTACCGACCCCCGCCGCTGGGCGTGCGACCGTCCCACGATCCGCCCCTTGGTCTTCTCGAGCTGGTGCTCGAGCTTCTCTACCACCAGGTCCACGGCCACCAGGGGATCCGGGGCGGCGGCGTGGGCCCGGATGGTCCGCCCGTGGCCCGTCATGATGACCTCGCAGCACTCGCAGTCGGCGATCCTCGGGTTGTGCTCCTCGGAGAAGTGCACCTCGGCCCGGTCGAGTCCGGGGCAGTGGCGGAGCAGCCTCCCCACCTTCTCCTCGACCAGCATCCGCACCTCGTCCGGCACGATCCTCCTGCCGTTAGCGATGACAACGTTCACCTGTTCGCCTCCTCGGTCGTGTTCCTGTGGATTGCTGCTGCTGCGTTACTCGGCCGGTCCTCCTGGTCGGTCGGGGATGGGACGGATCGCGGGAGCTCCCCGCGTCGAAGCGCACCGCTCGGCCAGCCCGAAGGCGGACGGAGGGGTGCGATGTGAGCTGCGGGCGGCTGACCTGGTCTTTGACCCCACACTCGCCTGCGGTGAGCTTGGCGCCCCGGGGCCGGCGAGCATGACCGCGGGGCGGTCGGCTCCTTCGGCACCACTCGTGGCACGCGTCACCTCATCTCCGCCCGCCCCCGACAGCCGGGGACGCGACGGGCAGGACTTACTCCTAAGCCGCACCATGCTCAGCAACCAGAAGTTGCCTTACGTGGGTCGTTTCGCCTGCGACTGGCATCGACTTGCAACCACAGACCCGCTCACAGCTCACGGCCTCAGTGTACGCCCACCGGTCAACGAAACCAGGGCTGGGCCGCCGAGTTCACGAGGAAGGCACCCACCCGTCACACGCCCGCAACACGGAGCGTCCGGGCCCGCCCTCCGGATCGGGCTCAGGCGTCGGGATCCCGTCGGAGCTGCTCCTTGAGGTCGGCGAGCACCGGGACGGGCCCGGGGTCGATCGCCTCGTGGGCGGCCAGATGCAGGGAGACGAAGTCACCGGTCATGGCCAGGTCGAACAGCTGGGCCAGGTCGCCCTCACCGGCCGCCCGGACCTCCACGATGCCGGCCACCACCTCGCGGAGCACCTCGGCCACCAGGTCGAACCGGCGCCCCACCTGGGGGTGTTCGGCGTCGTGACGGAGATTGACCAGGGTGATCAGCTGGCGGGTGGCATCTCCCTGCTGGCCCCAGCCCGCCAGCTCGTTGTGGCACAGCTCGGGATGGACGTTCCAGAAGGCCGGCGCCTTGGCGTTCTCGTTGACCTGGGCCTTCCACCGCAAGGCGGCGGCGGCCCCCAGGGCCTCCGAGCTGTGGATCAGCGGGATGGTCCGCCCGATGCGGCGGGCGAGTTCCTCGGCGGGACTGCCGGGCGCCATCAGCTCGTCGCGCCGGCGGCGGAGCTGCTCGACGGCCTGGTCCACCCACTGCCCCGCGCCCGGAAACAGGCCGATGGACTCCAGGACCACCAGGGGCGGGACCGACATCGCCCCGAGGGCGGCGCGGGGCTGCGGGATGCCAGCGGGGACCGGGACCACCGGGACCCTCCACTCCTCCGCCAGGCGACCCAGCTCGCCACCGCAGGTCACCACCACCATCGACGCCCCGGCCTCGTACGCTTCGGTGGCGGCCTCCAGGGTCTCCTCGGTGTCGCCGGAGAACGACAGGGTGAAGACCAGCGAGTTGGAGCCCACGAACTCCGGCGGCTCGTACCCCTTCACCACAGTGACCGGCACCGGCATGAACGGCGCCGCCGTCGCCACCAGCACGTCACCGGCGATGCCGCTGCCCCCCATGCCCAGTACCACCACGTGCTCGACGCTGTCCCGGCCGGGCAGGCCCCGCAGGCCGCGGGCGGTGTCGGCGGCGGCGGCCACCTGCTCGGGGAGCGCGGCGGCGGCACCCCACATGTCGAGGCTGTCGACCGGCAGCGGCGACGGGCCGGCCGACCCCCCGCCGGTGCCCGGGCTCACGAGCCGGCAGCCTCGCCGGTGGATCGGGCCCCACCCGAGCCGGCCAGGGCCATCAGCCGGTCGTGCTCGGCCGTCTCGACGGGGGTGGCCTCGTCGATGAGCATCACCGGGATGCCGTCGCGCACCTCGTAGCTCCGGTGGAGCCGGGGGTTGTACAGCCGGTCCTCGGCCTCGAAGTACAGCAGCGGGCCCTTGTCCTCGGGGCACGCCAGCACCTCGATCAGGAGCGGGTCGAGCGTCATGGGAATCCTCTCTGGATGGTCGTTCGTCGGCGTCGGTCGTCCGTCGGGGGCCGGGCCCCGCTCAGCCGAGCCGCGCCAGTGCAGTCTGGATCTCCTCGACGTGTCGGGCAAGCGACTCCTCGTCGGGGGCCTCCACGTTGAGCCGGAGCAGGGGCTCCGTGTTCGACGGGCGCACGTTGTACCACCAGTCGCCCCGGTCGACGGTCAGCCCGTCGAGCCGGTCGACCGTGCCCAGCGACCCGCCGGCCGCCGACACCTCGGCGGCCATCGCCTCGACGGCGGCCGCCGGGTCGGACACCTCGGTGTTGATCTCGCCGGAGTCCGCGTACCTCCGGTAGGGCTCGAGCAGCTCCGAGAGCGGCTTCCCGGTGACGCTCAGGAGCTCGAGGACCACCAGGGCGGCGATGATCCCCGAGTCCGCCCGGTAGTTGTCGCGGAAGTAGTAGTGGCCGGAGTGCTCGCCGCCGAAGACCGCTCCGGTGTCCGCCATCACCTGCTTGATGAACGAGTGGCCGACCCGCGTGCGTACGCCGATCCCGCCCTTCTCGGCGATGACCTCGGGGACCACCCGGGAGCAGATGCAGTTGTAGAGGACGGTCGATCCCGGGTGCTTGTGGAGCAGGGCGGCGGCGACCAGGGCGGTGGTCAGCGACCCCGACACCGTCCGGGCCTGCTCGTCCACCAGGAAGACCCGGTCGGCGTCCCCGTCGAAGGCGAGGCCCACGTCGGCGCCGGCGTCGAGGACCGCGTGCTTCAGCGACACCAGGTTCTCGGGCTGGATCGGGTCGGCGGGGTGGTTCGGGAAGTTACCGTCGAGCTCCGGGAAGAGCACGTCGAGGTGGAAGGGGAGGCCCTCGAACACCTTGGGCGCCACGAGGCCGCCCATCCCGTTGGCGGTGTCGGCCACCACCCGAAGCGGCTGCAGCGCGGCGGTGTCGACGAAGGAGCGCACGTGGTCGGCGTACTCCTCGAGGAGCGACCGCTCCTCGAGCGGGGCCAGGGCCGCCCGGTCGAGGGCCGGCGGCCCGGCAGGACCCCAGGCGGCCAGCACGCCCTCGGCGTCGGCCTGGATGTCGGCCAGACCGGTCTCCATGCCGATCGGCCGGGCGCCGCTGAGGCAGAGCTTCAGCCCGTTGTACCGGGCCGGGTTGTGCGAGGCGGTGAACATCGCCCCGGGGGCGTCCAGCTTCCCCGCGGCGAAGTAGAGCATGTCGGTGGAGCCGAGGCCGAGGTCGACCACCGTGGCCCCCTGTGACCGGACGCCGTCGGCGAAGGCGGCCGACAGCTCGACCCCCGACTCGCGCATGTCCCGGGCCACCAGGACGCGCGGCGCTCCGGTGAACCGGGCCACCGCCTCGCCGATAGCCCGGAACTGGGTGGCGTTGAGCTGGTCCGGGACGACGCCGCGGACGTCGTAGGCCTTGAACACGTCGGAGAGGCTGGTCATCGCCCGGACATCCTACCCAGGCCATCCCCACCCTCCCCGGCCGGATCCAACCGGATCCAGCCGGATCCAACCGGATCCGGCCGGATCCGGCCGGATCCGGCCTCAGCGGAGGTCGGTGACGACGGCCCGGAGGTCGGCGGCCGCCGTCTTCAGCTCGCCGTAGGACGTCCGGAGGCCGTCGCGGGCGGCGACGAGGACCGGGAGGACCGGGGTGGAGCCGGGGTAGCTGGCCGGGGTCTGGGCCAGCACGGTGGCCGGCACCCCGCCGGAGGCTCCCTGGGCCGCGGTCACCTGGGCCTCGAGGTCGGCGAACGATGCCCGGGCGGCGGTGACGACCACGCCACCCCTGGCGGCGGTGTCGATGGCCCCCTCGATGGCCGGCTCGTCGCCGGCCAGGGTGGCCTCGATGCCGTCGGTCGCATCACCGGCGATGGCCAGGTGGGTCTGGGGCGCCACCACCGCGAAGACGCGGTACTCCCGGACCATCGACGTGGCGTCCTGCCAGACGGCGGTGCAGGTGGTGTCGGCGGGCGCCTTCTGAACCAGGGCGTCGATGCCGGCCGTGGTGGTGGTCAACGTGGTGGTCAGGGCGGACCGGTCGGCCGGGGTGAGGGCGGCGGCGGCGGCGACATCACCGGTGAGCGTGCCCAGATCGGCGACCCGGGCGGCCAGGGCGGCCTCGAGCTGCTGCTGGGCGACGGCCACCGTGGCGGGCGTGCACGTGGGGTGCGACGCCGTCCCGGCACCGGCGGTGGCCGCGGTGGCCGCCGGGGCGCTCAGCACGACGGTGCCGACGACCACGGAGAGAGAGGCGGTGACGAGGCTCAGGCGGCCGGCCAGGTGACGGGTGGCGCGGCGCTGCGGGGTGCGGTGCATGTCACTGATCTCCCTGTGCGTGGGCCAGGTCGTTGTCCACCTGGTCGAGGTTCTGTCCGAGCGAGCCGAGGTCGATGTTGAGCTGGCTGATCGCCGCCGGGCTCACCGGCGGGGCCACCGGCTGGGCGCCGGGGGCGGACGGGGTGGTGCCGCCGGTCGGTGCCGTCGCCGGCGTGGTGCTTCCCGAGGGGACCGGGGTGGGGGGCGCCACCTGCATGGTGGTGTGGGGGGCGACGGCCGCATGGGCGCCGCCGGGCGCCGTGCCGACCACCTGGGCCGTCCCGGAGCCGCAGGCCGCGGCGGTCAGCGCCGTTCCCGCCAGGCCCAGGGCCACGACCAGGGCCGTCGTGGATGGTCTGCGTCGCATGGTCGCTCCCTCCGCTGCGCTCCCCGTCGCCCGGGTCGTCCCCTCCGGGACCACCGCCACCTTCGACCCCCGGGATGTGCCCCGGGTGAGCGAAGTGTTAGCGCTGTGTGAGCGCCGGAGCGTGTCGGCGCCGGCGCCGGTCCACCACCGCCAGGGTGACGGCCACCACCAACGAGACCAGGGACACCAGCCAACCCACCCCGTCGGCCGAGGTGGTCCCGTAGACGAGCTCCACGTCGTGGGAGGTGGGCACCACCACCATCAGGTTCGGTGCCACCCGCCACGGGCCGTCCGCCCCGCTGGCCCTCCAGTTCGGGAAGTAGGAGGTCTTGATCTCGACCGGGGTGCCGGTCCGGTCCACGTGGAAGCTGATGGAGCCGTCGGTCTGGCGGACGTCGGTCACGGTGGTCACGGGCTCGGCCGTCGCGGGGGGATGCTTGTCACCGACCGCCACCCGGGTCCACGTAGCCGGGCCGTCGGCAGCCGGCACCACGTCCCACCGGGCCGGATCGTCGTACCAGGCGACGGAGGGATCGAGCCAGCTGGTCTGGGCCTGGCCGACGGACTTCCACACCACCGGCCGGTTGGTCAGCGGCTGCACGAGCGACGAGTCGGCGACCCGGTAGACCTTCCAGGTGGTGTCGAGCGCCTCCCCGTTGTAGGTGGTCCGCCACGGGCCGGTGGAGGCCACCTCGGTGAGGTTGGGATTCGCCGCCGCCTGCTGCTGGGTGGTCGTCGAGGACGCCAGGTAGTAGCGCACCCCGAGTTGCTGGAGGTGCTGGACGCCCAGCGCCACGTTGAGACCGCCGTAGGGGAGGCCCACCATGGCATCCGACGGGTTGGCCGAGAGCTCGCTCTGGTTGAGGAAGTGGTACGGCGTGGTGGCCGACGACTCGAAGAGCAGGCCCTCCATCGAGTCGATGCACCCGCCCGTCCAGTACGGCAGCAGCATGAGCGACTCGGTGGTGCCGAAGCGGTTGAGCGAGGGGTCGTACTCCCACATGGTCCGTCCGCAGCCGTGGTCGGCGCCCACCTTGGCCATCATGGCCACCACCGCCTGGTACTCCGGGAAGTCCGGCTTGCGCTCGTAGCCGGCGTAGTTCCACGCCGCCCAGGCACTCGGCTGGTTGGAGCCGACGGTGACGCCCACGTCCGCCAGGGTCGACGCCGGGAGGGCCAACGGGGGCACGACGGCCAGGCAGGCGAGCACCAGGGCGACCAGGGGGCCGGCCACCGCACCGGGGGGGGTCGCTCCGGGCACCGGCCGGCGGTGGCGGCTGATCCGCATCCCGGGACGCCATCCCCCACCGGTGGCGGTCCCCAGCCGGCTCCGGACCGCCCGGACCCAACCGTCGAGGTCGCGGCGGCGGCGCCACCGGGCGGCCGCGGCCACCAGCTCGGCGACGGCGATACCGCCCATCAGGTAGAGGCAGAGGAACCAGAAGGGCAGGAACCGGACGTTGTACAGCTTGCCCTGGGGGTCGAGGCAGATGACGGCCGCCGAGAGCCCGCCCATCACGGCGACGAACAGGCCCACCCGGTTGCGGCGGACCACGGTGGCCGCCAGACCGACCAGGGCGGCGATCCACACCCACCGGGAGGAGCCGGGGAAGAGGAGATGGAGGAAGCCGCCGATGTTCTGCCACCCCATGTTGGTGGAGTACGGCTGGTCGACCACGAAGGGGACCAGCCACCAGGCCGTCAGGCCCACCCCGACCACCCCGACCACGGACAGCCACCCCAACCGGCGCGCCCAGCGCCGTCGGGCCACGCGGCCCCGGATCCCGGCGGCGAACGACCGGGGCAGGTCGGCGTCGAGCGCCAGCCAGACGCCCGCCCCGATCACCGCGAAGAAGAAGGTGATCACGTGGCACAGCAGGACCACGGCCAGGACGGCGGCGGCCAGGGCCCGGTGGCGGCCGGTGCGGAGGCCGCGGGCGACCAGCCCCAGGAAGACCAGCGCCGCCGAGAGACCGAGGGAGAAGGAGAACTCGCCGGCCAGGGTGGACAGCAGGTTGCCGCCGTAGATGGAGAAGCTGGGCTCGAAGAGGAACGGGAGGGTGGCCGCCGCCAGGCACCCGGGGCCCGGGTCGCGCAGTCCCGCCAGCTTCCCGAAGGCCCAGGCCGCCAGGGGCAGGGTCACCGTTCCCAGCACGGTGGCCAGCTTGAAGGCCACGTCGTAGCTGAACACCCCGTTGAGCACCACCGTGACCAGGGCCGGGAACGGGAAGTAGAAGGTGTAGGCGGGAAAGCCGTCGTACCAGCCCGGGTCCCAGCCGGTGAGCTTCCCGTGGGCCAGCAGGTTCGACTTCAGGTAGGCCGGGAGCATCACGTGGGCGCCGGTGTCACCGCCGGCGGTGGTGGTATTGGCGAAGAGGAGCTCGGGGTGGAGCTGCCACAGGGCGATGCCGGCCACCCCGACCATCGCCACCACCGCGGCCCACGTCGGCCACGTGGTCCGGCGGATCAGCCGCCTTCCGGGCCCCGTCACCGGCGCCGCATGCCTCCTCGTCGTGGTCACCTCAGAACAGGATGCCGCTGCCGGCGTGGAGGGTGGCCACCACGGCCACCAGGTTGAAGGTGGCGTGCGACACCATGTTCATCCCCAGACGACCGGTCCGGTACGAGACCAGGGAGAGGATGATCCCGAAGGTGGCCAGGCCGATCAGCTGGAGCGACTCGGCATGGGCCAGCCCGAAGAGCACCCCGCTGATGACGATGGCCAACGTCGGGCCCACCCAGCGACCCCAGGTACCGAACAGCCGGGCCAGCGCCCGCAGCAGCAGTCCCCGGAAGAAGAGCTCCTCGAAGAACGGGGCGCCGACCACCGTCAGGAGCGCGATGACGGCGAAGCCCACCCCGTGGGACCCGCCGGTCAGCTTCTGGCTGGGGGCGTCGAACTTCTGGTTGAAGTCGTGGACGTGGTGGGAGATGGGGATGTAGATGAGGCCGACCAGAAGCTGCCCGCCGAACCCGATGGCGATGCCCAGCAGGTCGATCCACCGGAAGCGCAGCCCGACGTCACGGACCAGGCTGCGGGTGCCCCTGACCCGGCTGGCCAACCACGGGGCGCCGAGGAACCCGGCCCACAGGCCGGCCAGCGTGGAGACGATGTACCAGGTGGGCGGCTCGCTCAGCTTGGCGATGGCGGCGAGGGAGTGCGCATGTCCGGTGACGGCGGCGGCCACCACGATGAAGATCCCCGCCAGGATCTGCCCGGCCAGGAAGCCGAAGACGCCGAAGAGCAGCCACATCCCGGCCGCTCCGCGGTCGGCCGGGGCGGCGCCGCCGGCCAGCTGCATGCCGAGCGGGACGTCGCCCCCACCCAGTGCCGCCGGGAATCCGACCGGGGCCGGCCCGTCGGCGGCGCCGGGGCCGGGACCGTTCCACCCCGGTGCCGGCGGCGCCCCGGGTGGGGGCGGGGCCCAGCCCCCCGGCGGCGTCCAGCCCGCCGGGGGCACCCAGGCCGCCGCGGCGGGGGGTGCGCCACCGGCACCGTCGGCGCGGTCATCGATGCCGCCTCCGGCTCCCTCGGTCACCCCGACACGTTACCGACCACCACCGGTCGCGAGGGAGCGCCCCCGGACCCGGGCGCGGCGGGGGGCGATGCGCCGCGCGGCCCGGTCCCCGCATAGCATGGGACGGTGACCCCGCCGAACCCCGATCTGCCCGGAAGCGGTCCGCCGAACGCCGGCGGCCCCGGGAGCCCCTCGCCCGGCCAGAGCCGGAACCGGCTGATCGTCTACCTGGTGATCGCCGTGGCGGTCCTGGCCGTCCTGATCATCCCCAGCCTGGTCCACAAGTCAAACGCCACCTCGCTGTCGTACAACACCTTCCTGAGCGACGTGAGCGGCAACCAGGTCAAGAACGCCACGGTCGACAACACCACCGGCATCATCACCGGGAGCCTGAACAACGGCACCAGCTACACCGTCAACGGACCGAACCCGGTGCAGGAGTCGCTGACCACCGCCCTCAAGCCGCTCGGGTCGAACGCCAAGTTCGTCACCCCGCCCACCAACAACCTCCTGGGCATCATCCTCACCTGGGTCCTCCCCTTCGCCCTGATCTTCGGGGTGTTCTTCTACCTCAGTCGAAAGGCGCAGGGTCAGATGGGTAGCATCATGTCGATCGGCCGCTCCAAGGCCAAGCTGTATTCCACCGAGCGCCCGTCGACCACGTTCGACGACGTGGCCGGCTACGGCGGCGTCAAACTCGAGATCAGCGAGGTCGTGGACTTCCTGAAGACGCCGGCCCGCTTCAAGGACATCGGGGCGCGCATCCCCAAGGGCATCCTGTTGGTGGGTCCCCCGGGCACCGGCAAGACCCTGCTGGCCCGGGCGGTGGCCGGCGAGGCCGGTGTGCCGTTCATGTCGGTCAGCGGCTCGGACTTCATGGAGATGTTCGTGGGGGTCGGCGCCAGCCGGGTGCGCGATCTGTTCGCCACCGCCCGCAAGCAGGCCCCGGCCATCGTCTTCATCGACGAGATCGACTCCATCGGCCGCAAGCGCGGGGCCGGGCTGGGCGGTGGTCACGACGAGCGCGAGCAGACCCTCAACCAGCTGCTCTCGGAGATGGACGGCTTCGACCCCACCGAGGGCATCGTGGTCATGGCCGCCACCAACCGCCCCGACATCCTCGATGCCGCCATCCTCCGGCCGGGCCGCTTCGACCGCCAGATCGTCGTGCCGCTCCCCGACCTCGAGGAGCGGCTGCCCATCCTCCAGGTCCACTGCAAGGACAAGCGGGTGGCCCCGACCGTCGACCTCGGCCTGGTCGCCCGAGGCACCCCCGGGATGAGCGGTGCCGACCTGGCCAACCTGGTGAACGAAGCCGCACTCCACGCCGTGCGCCGGGGCTCCAAGGTGATCGAGAACGCCGACTTCGAAGCCTCCCGCGACCGGGTCCTGATGGGCCAGCGGCGCGAGAGCCTGGTGCTGTCGGACGAGGAGAAGGAGCGGGTCGCCTTCCACGAGGGCGGTCACGCGGTCCTCGCCTACGTGCTGCCCGACGCCGACCCGGTCCACAAGGTGACCATCCTGCCGACCGGCATGGCCCTGGGCGTCACCATGCAGCTCCCGATGGAGGAGCGTCACATCCATCCCCGGCAGCACATCGAGGACTCCCTCGCCGTCCGGATGGGTGGCCGGGCGGCCGAGCTGCTCGTCTACGGCGACCTCTCCACCGGGGCCAGCAACGACCTGGTCGGCAACACCGAGCTCGCCCGGAAGATGGTCCGCGAGTGGGGCATGTCCGACAAGATCGGCCCGATGGCCTGGGGATCGCAGGGACAGGTGTTCCTCGGCGAGGACCTGATGCACACGCGCGACTACTCGGAGCACACCAGCCAGATCATCGACGACGAGGTGGAGATCATCCTGCGGACGCAGGAGCAGCGGGCCCTCGAGGTCCTGGCCCGCCACCGGGGCGGACTCGACGCCCTGGCCCGCGCCCTGCTCGACGAGGAGACCGTCGACGGTGAGACGGTCGCCCGCCTGGTCGACACCGCCTACGGCAAGCCGGTCCACGAGCACGGCGCCAAGTCCATCCCGCCGGTGTTCGTGGCCTCGCAGCACGGACCCTCCGGGTCGGACGGGGACGGGGCCTCCGGCAACGGTTCGGGCTCGTCGGGCAACGGCCAGGCGGGCGCCCCGTCCGACGCCGCCAGTGCCGGCGACAACTCGGGCGATCCGGTGGCCACGCGGTCGGGCCCGTCCGCCTCCGAGGAGCCGAGTGGCACGCCGGCCGACGCCGGGGTTTCCGGGGCCCACGACACCGAGGCCCCCACCACCGCCCAGTCACCGTGGCCGCCGCCCCCGGCGGCGCCGGGGAGCTGGCCCCAGGCCCCGGCACCCTGGCCGGCCCCACCGCCGGCCCCGGGCCACTGGCCGCATCAGGCGCCGTGGCCGCCCCCGCCGCCGCCGCCTCCCGCCTCGCGGTAGCCGCCCGGCAGTGTTCGGAGCGATTTCGATGACACCATCAGCGAGGGCGTCGAACCCTGCTTTCCCCGAGTTGGGTGCTGCGAAACCAGTTGGGATGTCCGAACTGCGTGGCGGCTGCAAGGTGCCGCAACTGTCCACGCTCTTGCCGGCGTACCAGACTTCTCCGACCGATGGGCTCCCATCATCGGCTTGCGCTTCTCCGGATCCAAAAGTATTCGCCGTCGCACACCCGGCAACGAGGACCATTGTGAAGATGGCGACCATCAACAGGTGCCCACGGTCATACCACGAACCCGACTCCCTTGTTCGGGGGCCCGTTCGGAGCGTCGGCACGCTGCCGGGCTATCCAGAAGAGACCCCACCGCGAGGAGCATCGAGGTCCAACGGAGATCGCCAACGCAACCGGCCGAGGATGCGTCCAGGAGGTCACACACCCGGTGATCACCGGCAGGATGCCTCCTTCCCGACGATGGATCTAGGCTCGGCCGGCGTGGACCCCGTGGTGAAGGCGCTCGCCGAACAGCAGGCCGAAACGACGATCGTCCTGGACGGTGTCACGACCGCCGAAGCCGAGAGGGCGACCCGGTGCATCGGGTGGTCGGTGGCCGATGTCCTCCTCCACCTGGCCCAATCGGACGAGATGGCAATCGCGAGCCTCACCGACGGGTTCGGCGCCGCCGCGGTGGACAATACGGGCGGATGGGGAGGCGGAACCTCGGTCGATGACAGCGTGGCCGTGATGGTCGAACGTGAACGAGGCGCTCCCTTCGAGGAGGTATCGAATCGGTGGAGGCTCGCCGCGGCTGGCTTGGTCGCCACCCTCGATGGTATGGATCTCTCGACTCGGGTCCCCTGGGTAGCAGGGAATCTCGCGGCTCGGACACTCGCGACCACCCGGATGTCCGAAACGTGGATCCACACCCAGGACATCGCTGATGCCATCGGGGTCGACCTGGTCCCCAGCGACCGGCTGAAACTCATCGCCCGGTTGGCGTGGCGAACGCTGCCCTATGCGTTCCGCTCGTCCGGGCTCACCATGACCGGTCCCGTGGCGTTTCGCCTCATTGGACCGTCTGGCGAACGATGGGAGTTCGTCCCCGACGAACACGTGGTGACAACGATCAGCGGTTCAGCCGTCGACCTCTGTGCCGTCGCCGCCAGGCGAATCGACCCATCCGAGACCACGCTGGTCGGTGAAGGACCGGATGTTGACGATGTCCTGGCCCTGGTGCGGACCTACGCGTAGCCCTTTGCCCAGACCGGGGAGTGCGCCCGATCGAATTCGGCGAGGGGTGCGCCCTCCTACGCCCATCGGGCGAACGGGGGCGCGCCGGGCTGGCCTGAGGAGTGAAGGGAGCGACCCCGCATCGTGGGCGCCGCCGAACGCCCGTGGAAGCCCCCGTCGAGGGAGTGGACCACGCAACGTTCAGCCGTTTGCGGCGATCCCTTGCAGTACGCCGCTGCCCGTGGCCGATCCCCGGAATGGCGCATCGCCGAAGGCGAACACGCCCCCGTCTGCTGCGGCCGTCCAGTAGCCAGTTCCGTCTGGGTTTGCCGCAAGCGCCACCATCGGCTGATTCAAGTGGCTCCCGCCCATCGAGCCATGGAAATCTGCATCGCCGAAGCTGAAGACTCCGCCGTCAGCGGCGACCAGCCAATAGCCCTTCCCGTCAGGAGTGGCAGCCACACCAACAATCGGTTGGTTCAGGTGCGTTCCACCCATGGAACCGTAGAAATCCGCATCGCCGAAGCTGAAGACTCCGCCGTCAGCGGCGACCAGCCAATAGCCCTTCCCGTCAGGAGTGGCAGCCACACCGACAATCGGTTGGTTCAGGTGCGTTCCACCCATGGAACCGTAGAAGGGTGCTCCGCAGAACGCGAATACACCGCCATCAGCGGCTGCAAGGAGGACGCCGAACTGCGCGGAGGCGACACCGACGACCGGGGCGTCCGAGATGACGGTCGATACCTGATTGCAGGTACCGGTGTTGCCGAATCCGCCGACCTCTGCACCGTACCCAATCTGGCCATTGACGCCCGTAACGCGGGTTGTCGAACCGATCCAGTAGCCCGGACTGACGTAGTCACCCGTCGATGCGATGCCGATGCTCGTGCAAGTTCCCCACGTTGAGGTGAAGCACTTCTGCGGTCCTCCGGTGGGGTTGTAGGGCAGCGAGTTCACGTCTGGGGCGTTGAATCCATAGATGGCATCGGATACTTGCAACTCGTAGCCGGGGCCTGTGCCCGACGAGGCTGGCGCAGCCGCATGAGGTGGAGTCGTGGCGCCGACTGGTTGGCGCACGGCAAGCATGAACACCATGGCCAGCGAGAAGCCGAAGACAACACCCGTACGCTTCATCGGCTCCCCTGATTGCAACATGGTCCGTGCGTCAGACCGCCTGGAACCGCCTCGGCCAAGCTAGCTGCATTCTGTCCGTTCCGTCGTTCGTGGAAATGCCATGTTCCGGTGGGCCTGCCGGGAAGCCTCCGGAATCCGCGAGGTGCCGTTCCGCCATGCCCGGGGACACCGCCGAGCCGGCGGGCGGGGCACCCCCCCCCAGGAACCCGACGTATCGTTGACCGATGCCGATGCGAACGTTCGAGATCATCTGTGAAGTCGAGCCCGCCACCCGCCCGGACGTGACGCACGTACGTCATCAGATCGGTGTGCTGAGTGAGGTCGCCAGCGCCTTCTTGATCCCCGACAATCACATCGGCCGTGCGACGGTGTCGAGCATCGCCGTGGCGCATGAGGTACAGCTCATGGGTGGCCGCTCGATCGCGTGCATCAATGCTCGTGACCGGAATGTCCTCGGCTTCCAGAGGGACCTCCTCACCGCAGCTGCCTATGGAGTGAACGAGTTCCTGTTCGTCTTCGGCGACCGACCAGAGACAGGCGCTCGTTCGGACGATCTCACGGTCAAATCGATGATCACCGAAGCCCGGGCCTTCGCCGAGCGAACAGAGATGATCGATGCACTCCGGCTCGGCGCTGCGACCGGCCTGCAACCGATTCCGACCTGGAAGCAGGGCGCTGACTTTCTCCTCACGCAGGTGACCTACTCGATCGAGGACTTACTTCGATGGCGCACGTCGGTCGAGTTCGAGGGTCCGGTCTACGCAGGCGTGATGGTGCTCCCTAGTTCCTCCATGGCTCGCAAGCTGTCGGCCGACGTACCCCAGTTGGCGGTCCCCGACACGATCATCGGTCAACTCGACCGAGATCGTGGATCGGGCGTGGGCATCGCCTGCGATCACATCAAGGCGATCTACGAGTCAGAGAAATTCGATGGCGTCCACCTGATCCCCGTGAACCGCTATCGAGAGATGGCGTCCAGGCTGGAATCACTCCTGTAGCGGCACACCCGTCCGGCGATGAGGCCCGGCCCGAGCGGGCTCGTCGACCGGAATCGTCGGCGGTTCCGATCCTTGGGTCTTCGGGCTACGCCGAAACGTCTCCGTCAAGAGGAGAATCGTCGCACCACTCATCGTTACGGCGAATCCCGCGACGACCCACCGGTGATGCCGGTTGTAGGACGCCACCGTCGAGGGCACCTGTGGAGACACCGGATGTGTCAGTCCGCTGACGAACATCGCCGCCAGAACGATCCCGACGGCAATCATCACCCAGCCGATCCAATGCAACACCTTTCTCGCCATCATCCCAGGCTACCGAAGCGGCCCGATTCCAGAGGGGGCTCCTCCGTGAGAACTCTTGAGGGCTACGGGCCGGGGATCTCCATCACATCCACGGACTATGACAATCCAGACGTGGACGACTGGGCGCTTCAGTTCACCGTCGAGACTGATGACACCCGATCCCGGAACCCAGGAATGGGCGAGCCGAGCGATCCGGGCGCATGCAACGTTCGCGACCACCAGAGCCGGCGGATGGGCATCTCGGCGCACGGATCGTTCGTCGGCGATTGCGGCATCGGGGAGCCACGACCGGTCTCCGCGCTCCCCGGTACAGACATCCGTGCGGCCCCGTCACCCGCCGAGCCATGTCGGTGACCGACGGTCAGGCCTCGTCGTCCGAGCCGCCCGATGCCTGCATCTTCTCGTCGATCATGTTGACCACCGTCGGGTCCATCAGCGTGGTCACGTCCCCCAGGTCGCGGTGCTCGGCGACGTCGCGGAGCAGGCGCCGCATGATCTTGCCGCTGCGCGTCTTCGGGAGCTCGGGGGTGAGGAGGATCTGCCGGGGCTTGGCGATCGGGCTGATCATGACCGAGACGGTCTCCCGGAGCTCGACGATGAGCGCCTCCCCTCCCTCCTTGGTCTCCGCCACGTCCCCCTTGATGGTCACGAAGGCCACGATGGCCTGGCCGGTGGTCGGGTCGCTGGCCCCCACCACCGCCGCCTCCGCCACCCGCGGATGGCTCACCAGCGCGTGCTCGATCTCCGTCGTGGAGATCCGGTGGCCGGAGATGTTCATCACGTCGTCCACCCGCCCGAGGAGCCAGAGGTCGCCGTCGTCGTCCTTCTTGGCCCCGTCCCCGGCGAAGTACCGTCCGGGGAAGCGCGACCAGTAGGTCTCCTGGAAGCGCTCCGGATCGCCCCAGATGCCGCGGAGCATGCCCGGCCACGGCCGGTCCAGCACCAGGTACCCGCCCTCGCCGTTCCCCACCGGCGTACCGTCGTTGTCCACCACGTCCACGCTCACGCCGGGGAGGGCGGCCATCGCCGCACCCGGCTTGGTGGCGGTGATGCCGGGCAGGGGGGCGATGAGGATGCCCCCGGTCTCGGTCTGCCACCAGGTGTCCACGATGGGGCACCGGTCCCGCCCGACGTAGCGCCGGTACCACATCCAGGCCTCGGGATTGATGGGCTCGCCCACCGAGCCCAGGAGCCGGAGGCTGGAGAGGTCGTGGGCCTCGGGGAGGTCCTCGCCCCACTTCATCAGGGTGCGGATGGTGGTGGGGGCGGTGTAGAGGATGGAGACCTTGTACTCCTCGATGATCCGCCACCACCGGTCCCGGCCGCCGGAGTCGGGGGTGCCCTCGAACATCACCGACGTGGTGCCGTTGGCCAGCGGGCCGTAGACGATGTAGCTGTGGCCCGTCACCCAGCCGATGTCGGCGGCGGTCCAGAACACGTCGCGGTCCGGCTTGATGTCGAAGACGAGACGGTGGGTCGTGGAGGTGTGGACCAGGTAGCCGCCGGTGGTGTGGAGGATCCCCTTCGGCCGGGCCGTGGTGCCGCTGGTGTACATGATGTAGAGCGGGTGCTCGGCGTCGAACGCCTCGGCCCGGTGGGTGTCGATCTGGTGGTCGACCATGTCGTGCCACCAGACGTCCCGCCCCTCCACCCAGTCGACCTCCTGGCCGGTGCGGCGCACCACCAGGACGGACCGGACGTCGGGGCACTGCCGAAGCGCTTCGTCGACCTGCGGCTTGAGGGGGGCGACCGACCCCCGCCGGAAGCCGCCGTCGGCGGTGATGACCAGCCGGGCGTCGGCGTCGAGGGTGCGGGCGGCCATCGCCTCGGCCGAGAACCCGCCGAACACCACCGAGTGGGGGGCGCCCAGACGGGCACAGGCCAGCATGGCCACCACCGCCTCGGGGATCATCGGCAGGTAGATCATCACCCGGTCCCCGGCCTCGACCCCCATTTCGGTGAGGGCGTTGGCCGCCCGGCAGACCATCCGCTGCAGCTCGGCGTAGGTGATGGTGCGGGTCTCCCCCTCGGGCTCGCCGATCCAGTGGAAGGCCACCCGGTCGCCGTTGCCGGCCTCGACGTGGCGGTCGACGCAGTTGTAGGCGGCGTTCAGGGTGCCGCCCACGAACCACTTGGCGAAGGGCGCCTGCCAGTCGAGGACCTGGTCCCAGTGCCGCTCCCAGGTCAGTCCCTCGGCCTGCTCGGCCCACCAGGCCTCCGGATCGGCGGCCGCCTCCTCGTAGATGCCGGGCCGGGCATTGGCCTGGGCGGCGAACGCCGCCGGGGGTTCGAAGCGGCGCGTCTCGTGGAGGAGGGCCGACAGTGCCTCGTCGTTGCCGGCCGGTGAGCTCTGGGTCATGATCCGTCCCTTCCGTCTGTCATCGAGACCCCCTCGAGGGCGGTCATCCCTTCCGGCGTCTCGGCGTGCCGGGAGCCAGGGGCATCAGCGGGATCACCGCCTTCTTGAACGTATCGTTCACCACACCCCCGAAGGAGGCGTACCAGGCCGCCGCGGCGGTGGCGACGCCGAACCACCCACCGATCTTGTTCATGTTGGCGCTGGAGTTGAAGGCGCCGATGGTCAGCAGCACGAAGGTGATGGTCAGCAGCACGAACACCACCACCACCGCCCCCGAGACGCGGAGCGAAGGCACGATCATGTAGAAGGTGAAGATCGTCCAGCCCAGGAGGAAGACGCCCACCGTCACCGACACGTCGGCCGGGCTCTTGACGCCGGGGAGGATGAACTTCGCCAGCACGTAGTACGAGATCCAGAAGGCCCCCTACGAGCTGAAGGCGAGCGCCCCGAAGGTGTTCTTCCGGGTGAACTCCCACATGCCGGCGAACAGCTGCACGGCGCCCCCGTAGACCAGGGCCAGGGCCAGGGCGGCATTGGCGCCGGCTCCCCAGATGGTGGTGTTGGCGATGCTCAGGGCGAAGGTGGTCATGGCGAAGCCGGCCAGAGGGGAGCGGGGTCGGCGGTCGGATGGACCGGCGGCGGGGCGCCTCCGCCGCCGACCGGATTTCCGGACGTACCGACAGGTGACGTGGATGACATGGCATCCCCCCTTCAACGCGGGACCGGCATCCGCCGCTTCCCGAATCGACCCTACCCCTACCGGTGCGCCGCATGTGCGATCTTCCCGTCGACCCGGAAACGGGTCGGAAACGGATCGGAACCGGGCCGCGGAGGTGCCGGTGGGCTCAGGGGGCGAAGGGCAGGCCGGCCGAGGAGACGACGCCCGCCGCCCCGCTCGGCCCGGCGTCCTCCCCCACCACCACGGGCCGGCTCGACCGGACGTCGAGGGCGCGCAGGCCGCCCACGGTACCGGCGCCCAGCACCGCCACCGAACCCGGGGCCACGGTGAAGGTGGCCACCGGGGCGCCGGTGCCGGCCACCGTCACGACCACCCGGGCCGCGGTGCCCTCGGGGTCGCTCACCCCCAGGCTCTCGACGGTGGCCCCGGTGGTACCCGGGGCGCCGGGCACGCCCGGGGCCGGCACCAGCCAGTGGACGGCGGCGGTGGTGGTGCCGGCCAGCGCCCCCCAGACCGGCGGTCCGGCGCCCTGGGGCGCCTGGACCGAACGGCTCACCACCACGGGGGCGGTGGCGGTGATGTGCACGGCGTACGGAGCCCCGGCGGGAATCCGGCGCGAGGCCGAGGCCACGAAGGTGGCGACCGACTCGGGGGCCACCGTCACCCGGACCGGCACCACCCGGGCCATGGGGAGGCCGATGGCCACGGTGGCCACCGCCGGGGCCGTACCGGGATTGGCCAGGTGGAACGTGGTGGTACCGGCGGCGGTGTCGGTGGTCTGGGCGAACTGCCAGGTGGTCGAGGGTACCGGGGCACCGAGGTCGAGGCCGATCCCCCCGCTGGCGCCGGACGACCACTGCTGGAGCTCGGCCGCCACCACCGCGCCGGACTGGGCGGCGACGACCGTGCCGATCTCGCCCAGGCCCTGCACGAAGTCACCGACGTTCTCCGCCACCAGCTGCCCGGGAGGGACGTCGATGCCCTGGTAGGTCGAGGGCACCAGCACGCCCGTGGGGGTGAGGAAGGAGACGTCGACGACGCTCGACGTCGACGTCGGGTTGAAGAGGTCGAGGGTGAGCGCGTTGCCCGTCGCCGTCGACCCGCCGGCGAAGTACCACGAGGCCGACGTGGCCGTGGCGCAGGGCGAGGTGCTCCAACCCCCGGCGCCCGTCACCACCTGGTTGGCGGCCACCCCGCCACCGTCGAAGGCGAAGGAGGTGGCGAGGTCACCGGCGGGCAGTCCGGCGCCGGGGTTCACCGCCGCCTGGCCACGGGCCGGGACCACCAGGTCGCGGTGGGTCGGCGCGCCCGGCGTGCCCGAGCTGGCCGCCCCGCTGCCGGTGCCCGGGGCCACCTGCGACGTCATCACCGCGTGGACGGCCACCGACGACGAGTTGGTCAGGAAGATGGTGGTGCCGGCCAGCCCGTCGGGCCCGGCGGCGCCCCCGGCGCAGAGCGCCGACGACGAGAAGGAGCCGACCGGGGCGACCGGCACCCCGTCGGCGGCAGACGGTGGCGGGACCGGCGGCGGGACCGCCACCGCGTGGTCGACCACCGCCACCACCGCCACCACCGCCACGACCGCCGCCACCACCGCCCACCGCCCGGGACCGGATCGCCCCGGTCGCCGCTGCAGGCGGGCCTGGCGCGACATCGACTCGGTCATCCGTCCGCCCCCGCCCCGAGGTCGCCGGTCGGCTCGTCCCCCACCCCGGGGATGGGGTCGGGCTTCGCCCGCCGGGTCCTCCACCGCCCGGCCATAGAGCGCAGCCAGGGGCGGACCACCCCGCGCCGCTCGATCAGCGCCGCCGCCACCAGGATCCAGAGCACCAGCTCGGCGGCGACGCCCAGGGGGGACCACACGCCCCCGTCGAAGCGGAGCGTGGCGGTCGCCGGGACGGCCACGCGGTACTGCGCCGCCCATCCGAACGACGGGGATCGGGGATCGGCGGCCCCCGAAGCGCCCACCAGGTTCCAGCGGCCGGCCGGGGCGACGGCGGCCAGCACGAGGCCGCGCGGGACCGGGCCGGTGTACGAGCGCTGGGCCCGCGGGCCCGGCAGGACGGGATGGGCGCCCGCTATCAGCGGGGTACCGGGGGCGGTGGCGATCGCCGGCAGCCGGCCCGGCGAGCCGGCGGGCACCGCGGCCGCCGCCGCGGCGCCGGCCGAGGCGGGGGCGACCCACGACCGCTCGGGGAACCAGTCGGTGTTGGCGTAGACGGTGACACCGCTCTCGGTGAACAACGGCGCCAGGTCGAGCTGGCGGCCGAGGGCCGGGGTCAGGTCGGCCGGGACCGGATACGAGGCAGGGGTCTGGACCTGGGGGATGACCGGCGCCACGGCGGTCAGCTCCACCACGTAGCGGACCCCGGCGGGTGCCAGCAGGGCGCCGAGCCGGTCGGTCCGTCCCGTGCGGGCCAGGTCCACGGCCGAGGCCAGCTGGGAGGCCGGCCCGGGGGATGCGCCGTTCCAGAGCCAGGTGGCGTCCGGGGTCCCGTTCTCGGAGGTGGCGTAGGCGAGGCCGTCACCGGCCGCCCAGGACCCCTGGTTCACCGAGCGGGGATCACCGAGCCAGAGGACGCGGAACGCTCCGGCGGCCCGTTGGCCGTGCATCCAGGCCAGGGTCTGGGCGAAGTCGTCCTGGGGCATGTCCCACCGACCGGGCACGGCCGAGACCAGGGTCGGGAGGATCCCCACGGCGGTCGCCACCACCGCCACCACGGTGGCGACCTGCCTCCAGCCGAAGGCGGCGGTCCGGAGGTCCTCCTCGAAGGCGGCGATCCCCAGGCCCATCGAGACGGCGGTGGCCGCCGCCGCCGGCGCCAGCAGCACCGTCGGGTCGATGGCCAGGTCGCCGACCCACCCGCGACCGATGATCCAGGCCACGAACCAGAAGACGACGGCGACGGACCAGCACCGTCCGGCCCACCGGAAGCGCGGGCCGCGGGCCAGCAACAGCGGCAGGAGCGCCGCCCCGGCGAACGCCCAGGTCAACGGCGAGTCCCCGATCGGTCCCACCGAGAAGCGCAGCAGCGTCCCCCACGACGCGGCCTCGGAGGTCGGCGTGGCCGTCCCGAGGACGGCCAACGCCCCGCTCCCGGCGGTGAGCACGCCGATCAGCCACGGCAGGCAGAGCACGCCGGCCACCACGGTGGCACCCAGGGCCAGCCACAGCGCCCGGATGGTGGCCCGCCACTGGCCCAGCAGCACCGACGAGGCGGCCAGCGCACCGCCGGCCAGGACCACCACCACGGCGGCCGCCGGTGCGAACGCCACCAGGATCGCCTCGAGGACCCCCAGCAGCAAGCAGGCCCGGAGGGTACGGTGCCCGGCGAGCCACCGACGCCCGGCCGACCGACCGTTGCGCCCGTTGCGCCCGTTCCGGCGGCCGGGAGCCGCACCGGGGCGGCCGGCCGGCGTGTACGGGGCCAGCCCGGTGGCGCGGAAGAGGTGACCGAGCACCCACGGCGCACCGCCGTAGAGGGCCAGGCCACCGAGGCGTCCGAGGGCGAGGGCGTCGTACGGGAGCGGGAACGCCAGGTAGACGACCCCGGCCACCAGGGACGCCCGCTGGGAGCCGAACGGCCGGATGAGCCGGACCACCCCCCACGCCCCGAGGGGGATGCAGGCGAAGAGCAGCACCTTCTGGGTCTGGCCCATGGCCCCGAGGAGCACCGTCCCCACCACCCCGGCCAGGGCGAACGCCGGGGTGGCCGGCGCGGTGGTGCCGACCCCGGAGGGGTGCCACCCGGCCACGAACTGGGTGAAGGTGGCGCTCCAGCTGGGGAACGGCACGAACTGCCCGATCGAGGCGAGGGAGCCGCTCAGGAGGTCGCGGCTCCCGACGATCACCGCCAGGGCGGCCACCGCCCAGGCGAGCAGGCGCACCCGCCCGGGAACGCGACCGCGCTCGGTGAGGGCCACCGGCGACCGGTCGGCAGGCGTGGCGACGGGGGCGGTGGTGGGCTCGGCATCGCCCGGCGGCGGCCCGGCGGCGGCGGCGGATGGCGGGACGAGGGCCTCGGCCGACTGGAGCTCGTCGGCATGGGCGCCGTGGAACCCGAGCTGGAACACCCGCCGGGTGTACGACGAGAGACGGGCACTGCCGCCGACCTGGAGGACCCGGATCTCCTTGTCGCTCAGGCGCCGGTGGGCCTGGACCTCCCGCCGGAGGCGGCGGGTGGTGCCGAGCCGGCGGAGGTTCCAGCCCCAGGCGTGAGCGACGGCGCGGCCCCGGGGGCGGTTGCCGGCCACCATGGCCACCAGGTACTCGCCGATGTTGAGCACCACCACCTGGGGGACCACCCGGAACCGGTGGAGGCGCCCGTAGCACTTGAGGACGGCGAGCAGCTCGTGGCGACGCTGGAGCCCCTGGAGGGTGACCGGGTGCTCGCGCTGGCCGCCCCCGAGGAGCGCGGGATCGAGCTGCCGGGCGCCGCCGGCCAGCCCCTCGAGGTGTCGGACCCGGGCCGCCGGTGCCACCACGACCCGGGCGCCGGCCACCTGGGCGCGCCAGCAGAGGTCGAGATCTTCCCCCATGGCCACGATGGCCGGGTCGAAGCCGCCGAGCTCCTCGAAGAGGTCGGCCCGGACCAGGGTGCAGCCACCCGGCGCCACGAAGACGTCGCGCACCGCGTCATGCTGCCCGTGGTCGATCTCGAACGGCTGCACCCGCTCCACCACCGACCCCGCCTTGTCGACGGCCATGCCGACGTGGAGCAGGCGGTCGGGGTGCCCCCACTCGACCACCTTGGGCGACACGATCCCGGCATTGGAGCGGAACGACTCCTCCACCAGGAGGTGGACAGCGTCGGGGAAGGGGGCCACGTCGTCGTGGCAGAAGAGGAAGTAGGCGGCCCCGTCCACCATGGTGCGGACCTCGTCGGAGACCGCCCCGTAGCCCTGCGGGACGTCGAAGCGGCGGACGAAGGCGCTGGGCAGCACCGCCGCCACCCGGGCGGTCAGATCGGTGGGGCTGGCGTTGTCGAGGACGAGGACGGACAGCTCCGCATAGTCCTGGGATCCGAGCGAGGCCAGCGTCTCCTCGAACCACGGACCGGGATCGTGGGCGACGACGACGGCGACAACCGGCGGTGCCAGCGTTTCCATCAGGCCCAGAGGCTACCGGCAGGCGCCCGCACGGTGGGAAACACCCCGGTCAACCGCCTGTCCGGCCGGAATTCCGACCGGTCCCCCTCCCGGGTGCTTGCAAATGTATATCAATACATATACACTTGCATCTATCAGGAACCGGCAACCACCGGAGCCCGCACCGACGGCAACCACCGCCGCCGGAACGACCACCGCAGGGAGATGACATGCCAGACATCAAGATTCCGGAGTTCAGCACCGACCTCAGCAAGGCCGCCCACGACCTGGCGGACGTGGCCAAGGACGCCACCTACGTCGTCATCGGCGCCGGCGTGCTCGGCTTCCAGAAGGCCCAGGTCCAGCGGCACGAGCTGGCCAAGCGCCTCGCCGAGCCCCGGTCCACCATCGAGGGGCGCCTGCAGGGAGCCCGCGCCGACGTCGGCAGCGCCGTCCACACCGTGGACGCCAAGCTCGAGGACCTGATCGCCCGCCTCGAGGCCGCCTTCGTCCCCCTCGAGGACCGGCTGCCGGCCCAGGCCCGCGACCTGACCAAGCAGGCCAAGAGCCAGGCCAGGGAGGCCCGCAACCAGGTCCGGGCCCGCATCCTGACGGTCGCCGGCTGACGCACCACCACGCGACGGCGGACCTCCCCCGGTCCCCGTCAGCGCACCGGGCCCACGGGCCCGGCTTCATGCGGGACGGTCACCCCCCCACCGGACCCGCAACGAGGAACGATCCGCCAGGTGCGGGTCGTTCCTCGCGTCCGGCGCCGGCCGCTCGGCCGGCACCGTCGGGCCCGTCCCGTTCAGTCGGCGCGCCCGCGCCAGTAGTCGAGCACGTCGGCCAGGGTCTGCTCCAGGGTGATCTCCGGCTTCCAGCTGGTGGCGCCCTGCAGCCTCGAGGGGTCGCCCCGGAGCTCGGGTACCTCGACCGGCCGGACCAGCGCCGGGTCGACCGCCAGGGTCAGCGACGCACCGGCCAGTCCCAGCAGCCCGTCGGCGATCTCCTGGATGGCCACGTCGTGACCCGAGCAGACGTTGTAGACGGTGCCCGGTTCGCCGTGCTCGACCAGCATCCGGTAGGCCCGGACCACATCCCGCACGTCGGTGAAGTCGCGTCGGGCCGACAGGTTCCCGACCGCGATCGATCCGGCCCCGGCCCGTTCGGCGTCGACGATCCGCTTGGCCAGGGCCGCCACCGCGAAGTTCGGCGTCTGCCCCGGCCCGATGTGGTTGAACGGGCGCACGGTGATGGCGCGCTGGCCGTGGCCGCGGACCGCCTGGTCCACCAGCGCCTCGGCGGCCAGCTTGCTGGCCGCGTAGGGGGTGAGGGGGGCGGTGGGCGAGTCCTCGCGCAGGGGCAGCTTCGAGGGGTCGGTGACCGCGCCGTAGACCTCGGCGGAGCTGGTGACCAGCACGGTGGGGTGGGTGCCGCACTGGCGGGCGGCGGCCAGCACCACCGCGGTGCCGAGCACGTTGACCTCCAGGACCTTGAGCGGCTCGTCCCAGGACTGCCCCACGTGGGTCATGGCGGCCAGGTGGTAGATGGCGTCGGGGGCGGCGTCGGTCAGCGCCGGCAGCACGGCGGCCGGATCGGTGACGTCCACCTCCAGGTCGATGACGGTGACGTCGTCGCCGAGCTCACGCAGGTGTGAGGCGAGCCACTGGCCCACGAAGCCACGGCCGCCGGTGATGAGGGAGCGCACGTCGGGTCACCCTACCGGGTCGGCCGGGCCGAGCCGCAACCGGTGGCGGTCACCCGGCGGCGGCCAGGCGGTAGGCCTCCACGTGCCGCTCGGCACTGGAGGCCCAGGTGTGCCCGGCGGCGATGGCCAGGCCCCGCTCCCGGACGGCCGGGCCGGGACCGCGTCCGTTCAGGGCCCGGTCCAGGGCCCCCGCCAGGGCACTGGTGTCCCCGGGTGGCACCAGCACCGCGGCGGTGCCGGCCACCTCCTCCATGGCCGAGCCGGTGGTGGTCACGAGCGGCGTGCCGCACGCCAGCGCCTCGAGCGCCGGCAGGCCGAACCCCTCGTAGAGGGCCGGGTACACCGCGGCCACCGCCGAGCGGAGGAGGGCCGGGACGGTCCCGTCGGGCACGTAGCCGGTGCGGACCACCCGCGACCCGAGGCCGGTCTCGGCGATGGCCCGCCCGACCGCCTCCGCCCCCCAACCGGCGCCGCCGGCCAGTACCAGCCGGGCCTCGGGATGGCCGCCGGCCACCGACGCGAACGCCCGGACCAGGGTCGGCACGTCCTTGCGGGGCTCGAGGGTGCCGACGAACACCAGGTGCGGCGAACCGTCGGCCAGGCGCGGGTCGACCGCGGCGAGGAGAGCGGCGTCCGACCCCGGCGACGGCTCGGTGGGTCCGAAGCGGCCCAGGTCGACCCCGTGGTGGGCGACCACCACCGGGGCGGCCACGGTGCACCACCGGGCCAGCTCGTCGGCGGTGGCCCGGCTCGGGCAGACCACCGCGGACGCCCGCCGGGCCGCCACCCGGATCGCCCGGCGGAACAGCACGACCTTGGACCGCTGGTGCCACTCGGGCGCCTCGAAGAAGCTCAGGTCGTGGACGGTCACCACGCACGGGAGGCGGGCGAGCTCGGGCATCGTGTAGTGGGGCGCGTGGTGGACGGCCACTTCCCGGCGCCGCAGCAGGCCCGGAAGTCCGGTCTGCTCCCAGACCAGTCGCAACGGCCGGCGACGGGGGGCGGCCGGCGCCAGCTCGGCGGCCGGCGCGGTCGAACGCCAGCGGTCGGCGTCGTCGCTCCGGCACACCACCACCAGGTCGACGTCGTCCCGCCGGTCGAGTGCCCGGGCCAGCTCCAGCGTGTACTGGCCCGCCCCCACCGGGTCGGCGGGCACCGCCGAGACGTCGAGGGAGAGTCGCAGGGGCTCAGCCACCGCTCCCCCCGTCCTCCGGCCGGTCGGCGGCGACCTCGTCCCACACCGCCCGGTGCCGGCGGGCGATCGACGACCAGCTGAGGTCGGCCACCCGGGCCTGGCCGGCCTGCTGGAGCCGCTGGCGGACGGCGGCGTCGGTGGCCACCGTGAGCAGCCCGTGGGCGATGGCGTCGACGTCGTGGGGGTCCACCTCGAAGGCGGCGTCCCCGGTGCTCGGCAGCGGGCTGGCCACCACCGGTGCCCCGAGCACCATGGCCTCCACCGGCGGCAGCCCGAACCCCTCGATCAGCGGCACGTAGGCCAGCAGCAGCGCCATGGAGTAGAGGGCCGCCAGCTCCGCCGGGGTCACCACGCCGGCCAGCACCACGCCGGGCGCCGGGGCCAGGCGCTCCCCCCAGCCGGCCGGACCCACCACCACCATCGGCCAGGGCTCGGGCAACGACCCCCGGATGCGCCCGTAGGCCTCGGTCAGCCGGACCAGGTTCTTGCGGGGCTCGAGGGTGCCGACGCTCAGGAGGAAGGGGCCCCCACCCACCCCCAGGCGCCCGAGGAGCGCCGCCCCGGCCTCGAGGTCGGGCGGGGGCAGGTGGTCACCGCCCATGGGGATGACGGTGATCGAGCCGGGCGGCGCGCCCGCCCGGCGGAGGTCCTCGGCCACCGAGGCGGCCGGCACGATCCACCGGGCCGCCCGCTGCAGTGACCGCTCCAGGGCTGCCTCGTGCCAGGCCCGGCCACGCGCCGGGTAGGCCTCGGGGAGCCGCCGCCACAGGAGGTCGTGGACGGTCGAGACCAGCGGGGTGCGGCCCGTCTCCATGGTGGCCATCGACACCGCGTGGACCACGTCGAACCCGGCCGGCGCCCGGACGAGACCACGGTCCCACGCCCGGGTCAGGGCCGGGCCGGGCAGCCATGAGGCATGCACGGGGAGCCCGAAACCGTCCAGCGGGTCGAGGCGGTCGCCCCGGTGACTGCGGGGCCGGCTGGCCAGCAGCTCGACCTCGGGCCGCTCCCCGTCGTCGAGCGAGGCGAGGCCCTGGAGGAGGCCGCGGGCGTAGGTGCCGATACCGCCGGGGGCGGGGCGGCGGAGCTGCTCCACCACCATCAGGACGCGCCGGCTCCCCCGGGCGGGGCGGGCGGCGTCGGGGTCGGTCATCGGCGGCGTCCCCGGCCCTGTTCCTCCCAGGCGTCCCGGTAGAGCCCCGCCAGGCCCTCGGCGCAGGCGTCCCAGCTGTAGCTCCCCGTCCGCCGGTGGCCCCGGGCGATCAGCGCCTCGACCTCGGGTCCCCCGTCGAGCAGGTCGGCGAGGGCACCGGCCAGGGCGTCGCCGTCGCCCCCGGGCACCAGGCGGGCACCGTCGCCGGAGATCTCGGGGATGGCACCCACGTCGGTGGCCACCACCGGCACGCCGGCGGCCATGGCCTGCAGCGGCGGGAAGCCGAACCCCTCGTAGACGGACGGGTAGGCCACCACCGCCGCCCGGCGGAGCGTCAGCACCACCTCCTCGGCGGTGAGGTATCCCGGGCGCACCACCCGGCCACGCACCGGCGAGGCGTCGATGGCCTCCTGCAGGCTGGTCGCACCCCAGCCGTCCGGGCCCACCAGGACCAGGGCGGCGTCGGGGTGGGCGGCGGCGATGGCGCCGTAGGCCCGGACCAGTGCGGGATAGTCCTTCCGGGGCTCGACCGTGCCGACGGCCAGCACGTAGCGCGAGGTCCCCTCGGGGAGGGTGAACGGGAGCGGCAGGGCGCCGACGTCACCGGGCAGCTCCAGCTGGGGCGGCACCCCCAGGTGGACCGCCCGTACCCGCTCGGCGGGGATGTCGAAGGTGTCGACCACCTCGGCGGCCACGAAGGCGGACGGGGTGTGCACCCACGCCCCCTCGGCCACCGCCCGGCGGATCAGCGCCGGGAACCGGAGGGTGGCGGTATCGCACAGCTCCGGGAACCGGGTGATGGTCAGGTCGTGGACGGTGACCACCCGGGCCGCCCGGCGGGTCGGGGGCACCACGTAGTTGGTCCCGTGGATCACCTGGCGGTCCCCGACGAACCACTCGACCGGGGGGAAGGACACCTTGGACCAGGCGATGTGCAGGGGCCGGGCCGGCATGGCCCGCTGCCGGGTGCCCACCCCGGGCGGCACCAGGCCGGGGACGGCCTGGCGCCGACGCCAGCTGATGGCGAAGGCGGAGACGTCGGTGCCGGTCCGGCGACCGAGGCCGCCGAGGGCCCCGGCCACGAAGGCCCCGACACCGGTCGGGCGGCCCAGGAGTGGCGTGGCATCGAGGGCAACCGACAGCCGAACCGGGTCGGCGGTCGCGGATCGCTCCGGCGGCACCCGGGAAGCCTTGCACATCCGCAGGGGCACCCGAACGCCCGGGACGCCCTGCCCGCCCGCCCGCCGTGGACGGGTAGCCTGCCAGCCCATGTCCGATTCGAGACGACGCACGACCGAGGGGCCGTGATCACCGCGCTGGCCGGGGGCGTCGGTGCCGCCCGGATGCTGGCCGGGCTGCTGGCCGAGGTGCCGGCCGAGACGGTGACGGCGGTGGTGAACACCGGGGACGACACCGTCCTCCACGGGCTGCACATCGCCCCCGACCTGGACACCGTGATGTACACGCTGGCCGGCGCCATCAACCTCGAGACCGGCTGGGGCCTGGCCGGCGAGAGCTGGCAGGTCATGGAGTCGCTCGCCCGGCTCGGCGGGGTCACCTGGTTCAACCTGGGGGACAAGGACCTCGCCACCCACTGCTACCGGACGCAGCGTCTCGCCGAGGGCGCCACGCTCACCGAGGTCACCGCCGAGCTGTACCGCTCCTTCGGGGTGGGACTCCGGGCGCTCCCGGTCACCGATGCACCCCTGCGCACCCGGCTGCAGCTGGTGGACGGACCGGAGGTGGCGTTCCAGGAGTACTTCGTGCGCCTCCACCACGACGTGCCGGTCTCCTCGGTGCGGTTCGAGATCGCCCCCGACGCCGGGCCCGGTCCCGACGTGCTGGCCGCCGTCCGCGATGCCGAGACCGTGCTGGTCTGCCCCTCCAACCCGGTGGTGTCCATCGGGCCGCTGCTGGCGGTGCCCGGGGTGGCCGACGCCCTGGCCCGTCGTCGACCCCGGATCGTAGGGGTCTCCCCCATCGTGGCCGGCGCCGCCCTGAAGGGGCCGGCCGACCGCCTGCTGACCGAGCTCGGCTTCGAGGCCTCGGTGGTGGGGGTGGCCCGCTGGTACGCGCCGTGGGTGGGCACCCTGGTCATCGACCGGGCCGATGCCCACCTGGCCGGGGCGGTGGAGGCCGAGGGGGTCCGCTGCGTGGTCACCGACACGGTGATGGCCACGCCGGATCGCTCGGCGGCACTGGCCCGAACGGTGCTCGGTGCCGTCGCCTGAGCCGGGCCGGCCGACGGCCGGGTCCCTCACCGTCCTGCCGGTGACCGGCATGGCCGAGGTGACCGGGGGCGACGACCTGGCCGCCCTGATCGTGGCGGCGCTGGCCGCCGGGCCGGCGGCGCCCGGCCTGGTGGACGGCGACGTCCTGGTCGTCACCCAGAAGGTGGTGTCCAAGGCCGAGGGCCGCATCGTCCCGGTGGACCCCGACGACCCCGACGCCAAGCGGCGGCTGGTGGAGTCCGAGTCGGTCCGGATCGTCCGGCGGCGGGGGGACCTGCTGATCACCGAAACCCGGCACGGCTTCATCTGCGCCAACGCCGGGGTCGACCTCTCCAACGTCGACGCCGGAACCGCCGCCCTGCTGCCGGTGGACGCCGACCGCTCGGCCCGGCGGATCCGCCAGGCACTCGAGCACCGGCACGGGGTGAGGGTCGGGGTGGTCGTCTCCGACACCTTCGGGAGGACCTGGCGCCGGGGGGTCACCGACGTGGCCATCGGGGTGGCCGGGGTGGCCGGGGTGGTGGACCTGCGCGGCACGCCCGACGCCACCGGGCGGGTGCTGGAGGCCACCGAGGTGTGCGTCGCCGACGAGCTGGCGTCGGCGGCCGAACTGGTGATGGGGAAGGACCGCGGGATCCCCGCCGCCGTCCTCCGGGGCGTGGACCCGACGTGGCTGCGGCCCGCCTCGGTGGCCGACGAGATCGTCAGGCCGCCGGCCGAGGACCTCTTCCGCTAGTCAGGGCGGCGGGCCCGGGCGACCGGGGACGCCGACACCGACGACGACGCCGCCTCAGCCGACATCGACCAGGTCGACCACGAAGATCAGCGTCTCGTTGGGGCCGATGGCGCCACCGGCCCCACGCTCGCCGTAGGCGAGGTGCGGCGGGATGGTCAGCTTCCGGCGGCCGCCGACCCGCATGCCGGCCACCCCCTGGTCCCACCCCGGGATCACGTGCCCGGCCCCGAGCGGGAAGGAGAAGTGGTCGCTCCGGCTCCACGAGGAGTCGAACTCGTTGCCATCGGACCAGGCTACGCCGACGTAGTGGACCGACACCGGGGTCCCCGCCAGAGCCTCGGCACCCTCGCCGACCTCGACGTCCTCGATGACCAGTCCGGTGGGCGGCGGGCCGTCGGGGATGGTGACGGACGGTTTGGTGGGGGCAGCCATGCCCCCACTGTAGGCGGCGGTGGCGGGGCTCAGCGCCCCCGGCCGGCCCCGCGGCTCCCGGCGGGCCTGCCCGATGCGGAGCCGAACCGGCGCGGGCCGCCGCTGCTGCCGTTGCCGTTGGAGGAGCCGTTCCGGGACGGCTTCGCCCCCGGCTTCGACGACGCCGACCAGGTGCCGGCGCCGGGGCGCTTCTTCTTGTGGCCGCCGGCGTGGGAGCCGGCTTCGGTGGTGCGGCTGGACCCGCCCGACCGGTGGGAGGCGCCCCGGGCCGAGGCCGGACGGGGCTTCCCGGAACGTCCGCCCTGGGAGCCACCCTGGTGTGACCGGTGGCCGCCGCCGTCCGGGCCGGTCTCCTCCGGTCGCCGTTCGGGACGGGCCTTGCGGGCGGGCGGGTCACCCATCACGTCGGTGATCTCGGCCATGTCGGGGTGACCCATGCCGGCGGTGATGCCGAGGTCGCGCTGGATCCGCTTGACGGCCGACACCTTGTCGGGGGTGACGAAGCTGATGACCACGCCGTCGGCCCCGGCCCGGGCGGTGCGCCCCGAGCGGTGGACGTAGTCCTTCGAGTCGGTCGGAGGGTCGAAGTGGACCACGGCGTTGACCCCGTCGACGTGGATGCCCCGGGCGGCCACGTCGGTGGCCACCAGGGCGTCCACCTGGCCGCGGACGAACGACTCGAGGGCCCGCTCGCGCTGCTTCTGGCTGCGGTCACCGTGGATGGCGGCGGCCCGGATCCCCCGCTGCTCGAGCTGGCGGGCGATGCGGTCGGTGCTGTGCTTGGTCCGGCAGAACACGATGGTCGGGCCGGCGGCGGCGGCGATCGACGCGGTGGTCTCCACCCGGTCGCCGGCCGCCACCTTCCAGAACAGGTGGACGGCCTCGCTGGCGTCCTCCTCGGCCTCGAGCTCGTGGCGCACCGGGTGCTTCTGGTACCGCTTCACCAGCACGTCGATGTCGCCGTCGAGGGTGGCCGAGAACAGGACCGTCTGCCGGTCGGCCGGCGTGCGGTCGAGGAGGCGCCGGACCTCGGGGAGGAAGCCCATGTCGGCCATGCGGTCGGCCTCGTCGATCACCACGATCTCGACGGCGTCGAGGTGGATGCTGCCCCGCTCGATCAGGTCGCCCAGCCGGCCGGGACAGGCCACGGCGATGTCCACGCCGCGGGCCAGCGCCTTCAGCTGGGGGCCGTAGCCGACGCCGCCGTAGAACGTCTCCACCCGCAGGTTGCGGGCGGTGGCCAGCGACTGGAGCTCGGAGGCCACCTGGGCGCACAGTTCGCGGGTGGGGGTGAGGACCAGGACGCGGGGGTGCTTGGGTCGGGCGGGCTTGCCGTGCAGCCGGGCCACGGCCCCGATGCCGAAGGCCAGCGTCTTGCCGGACCCGGTGGGGGCCTTGCCGCAGACGTCACGGCCGGCCATGGCGTCCACCACGGTGGCGGCCTGGATGGGGAACGGGGCGATGATCGACCGCTTGGCGAGGGCGTCGACGATGTCCGAGGGGACGCCGAGATCGGCGAAGGAAGGTTGGGGCAGGGGCATGGGAGCGCTTTCGTGCGACAGAGGGGATCACGGGGGGAGACCCGGAGTGGCCTGTCGCGAAGTTGAGGCGCACCAGGACCATCCCATCCTAGTGCCTCGGGGTCGCCATCCCGGTTCACCCACCCATCCGACCGCCGGCGGCCGTCAGGTCCCGGCGTCGTCCAGCGTCCGGCCAACGTGGTCGAGCACCGCGGCGGTACCCGCCGGGAGCCCCGTCCACGGCTTCCAGCCGAGGTGGATGCCCGCCCGACCGGGGTCGAGGCTGCTCCGCAGGAGCTCGCCGGCCCGCAGCGGGGCGTGCTCGGCCCGGATCTCGACGCCGGCCTGCGAGGCGAGCTCGGCGAACAGCTCGTTCACCGACGTCTCGCGGCCGGTGCCGATGTTGCACACCAGCCCCCCGCCGCGGGTGGCGGCCCGCACGAAGGCGTCGACCACGTCGTCCACGAACACGAAGTCCCGGGTCTGCTCGCCGTCACCGAAGACGGTGACCGACTGGCCCCGGAGGATCCGCTCGGCGAAGATCGAGACCACCCCGGCCTCGCCGTGAGGGTCCTGGCGCGGCCCGTAGACGTTGGCCAGGGCGAGGGCCACGAACTCGAGGGAGTGGAGCTCGCGGTAGGCGACCAGGTAGTCGATGGCCGACTTCTTCGAGACGCCGTAGGGGGACAGGGGCCGGTGGGGCAGCGACTCCTTCACCGGAAGGTCGGCGGGGTCGGGCTCCCCGTAGAGGGTGCCGCCGCTGGCGGCGAACACCACCCGCTCGGAGGCGGCCGCCCGGGCCCCCTCCAGTACCCGGAGGGTTCCCAGGACGTTGACCTCGGCGTCGAGGACCGGTTCGGCCACCGAGCGGCGGACGTCGGCCTGGGCGGCCAGGTGGAAGACGACCTCGGGGCGGCGACGGGCCATCAGGTCCACCACCTCGGTCGACCGCACGTCGAGATTGTGGACGCTCAGGTGGCGTCCCGCCGAGGCCCGGGCGGCCGCCAGGTTGGCCAGGGAGCCGGTCGACAGGTCGTCGACCACGTCCACCGAGTGCCCTTCGGCCAGGAGCCGGTCCACCAGCGTCGAGCCGATGAAGCCGGCGCCGCCGGTGACGAGCACCCGCACCGGATCAGACCCCCGCCGCGACTCGCTCGCCGTCGACGACCGTGCCCGAGGCGGTCACCACCCCCGCTCCGATGACGGAGAGCGGGTGGATGACGCAGCGCTGCCCGATGGTGGCACCGGGTCCGACGATCGAGCCCTCCACCGCCGCCCGCGCCGCCACCCGGGCGCCGGGCAGCAGGACCGAGCCGATCACCGAAGTGCCCTCCTCGACGACCGCCCCGTGGCCGATCACCGAGCGCTCCACCACCGCGCCGGCCTCGATCACCGCACCGGTGCCCACCAGCGAGTCGACCACCGCCGTGCTCCGGACGTCCACCGAACCGATGCGCCACACCCCCTCGCCGAGCGATCCGTCGGCCGAGGCCCCCGGGGCCGGCGGGCCGCTCCGCCGCCCGAGGAGCAGGTCGAGGTGGGCCCGCAGATAGGCGTCGGGCGTCCCGGTGTCGAGCCAGTAGACGTCGGAGCCGAGGGCGTAGAGCGACTTCGACTCGGCCAGGGCCGGAAAGGTCTCGCGCTCGATCGACACCCGTCGGCCCGTCGGGATGCGATCGAGGACGCCCGGCTCGAGCACGTAGGTGCCGGCGTTGATCAGATTGGTGGGTGCCTCGTCCCGGGGCGGCTTCTCGATGAAGGCCTCGACCCGGCCGTCGGCGTCGGTGGGCACCACCCCGAAGGAGGAGGGATCCTCGACGGGCGTCAGGCTGATGGTGGCCTCCGAGCCGTGGGCGCGGTGGAAGGCGATGAGCGCGGTGATGTCCAGGTCGGTCAGGACGTCGCCGTTGACCACCACCAAGGTCTCGTCGATCCCGGCGTGACCGGCGGCGAACCGGATGGCTCCGGCGGTGTCCAGCGGGGTCGGCTCGACGGCGTAGGTGAGGCGCACCCCGGCGATGCTGCCCCCGGGGTACGCATTGATGAAGGCGTCGGGGCGGTAGCCGAGGGAGAGCACCGCCTCGTCCACCCCGTGGATCGCCAGGTGGCCGAGCACCCGCTCGATCATCGGCTGCTCCACGATGGGGAGCATCTGCTTGGGGGTGGTGAGCGTCAGGGGCCGGAGTCGGGTGCCTTCGCCGCCCACCAGGACGACGGCCCTCACTTGGCGGTGCCGCCGGAGCTGCCGGTGGTGGCCGTGGTCGACGGGGCGGTGGTGGCCGTGGTCGACGGTGTGGTGGACGGCACGATGCTGGACGAGGTGGTCGGCAGCGTGGTGGAGGTGGTGGTGCCCGTCTGGACGGCGGTGATGAGGGCGGTGATGGCGCCGGCCGGCGGCTTGGGCGCGGTGGCGGTGGCCGGGATGAACGCCATGGTGATCATCTGGGCGTTGCCGAACAGGAGCGACCTCGGGTCGCCGCTGACCTCCGTGCCCTTCTTGGTGACGTAGCTGGGCCAGTTCACCACGGTGACGTAGCCGGCCTTGCCGGCGTCGGGGGTCCCCTTCGGGCAGGTCGCCCCGTTGGACAGCAGCGGCTTCCCCGGGTACTGCAGGGTGCTGGAGGTCAGGACCAGCCCGTGGTAGCCGTCGACGAACTTGCCCAGCGTGGCGTTGGCCCCCGACTCGGAGGCGTTCTTCGGGCTGATGGTCAGGACGCCGTTGCCGTTGGCGGTGAACCCGACCTTCGACCCGTTGGTGCTGGCCGGGAGGTTGGGCTCCACCGTGCCGCAGACGTCGATCCCGAGGGCGGCGTACCAGGTCTGGGAGGTGGTCGGCGGCCCGGACGAGGAGGCGGTCTTGTGGGTCAGCTCGTACCGGCTGAAGGTCACCAGGCCCAGCCCGACGATGCAGATGAGGAGCAGGCTGGCGTACCAGTTGACGGGCATCTGCCCGCGGTAGGTCTTGCCGCCGCCGGTCGACGCCGCACGCGTGACCCATTTGCCTGTCGAGTTGCTGGCCATGATCGGAGGACACCCTACAGCGTGGGGGCCGGCCCCTCCGTCAGGTCCGGGTACGGGCCGGTCACGGGTCCGCCAGCCTCCGGGCGACGGCCAGCACCGCCCGGCCGGCGATGCCCACCGCCACCAGCGGCAGCAGCGCCCGCCGCCAGCCGGCGGTGGACCGTCCGGCGAACCGGAGGAGCGACCGGTGGTGCTCGAGGATCATCCGGTACGGCCGCCGGGCGGTGGAGACCCCCTGGCGGTGGGTGACCTCGGCGGCCGGGACGTAGAGGACCGACCACCCGGCCCGACCCGCCCGCCAGCACAGGTCGACGTCCTCGGCGTACATGAAGTAGGCCTCGTCGAACCCCCCGATCGCCTCGAACGCCGAGCGCCGGACCAGCAGGCAGGCCCCGGAGACCCAGTCGACCGGGCGGACGTCGGCGCTGCCGGCGTCGCCGTCCAGGTCGGCCTGCTGGTAGGCCCGGGTGAACCGGTTGTCCGGACGGAACAGCCCGAGCACCGCATGGCCGGCGGCGTCCATGAGGGAGGGGAACCGCCGGGCCGACGGATACCGCCCACCCTCCGGGGTCCGCACCAGCGGCCCGGCGATCGCCGCGGTCGGGTCGGCGTCGAGGGCTGCGGCCAGGGTGGTGACCGCCCCGGGCGACACCACCAGGTCGGGATTGCACACCAGCACGTAGGTCGAGACGGTGGCGGCGGCCCCCCGGTTGGCGGCGGACCCGTAGCCCAGGTTCGGACCCGGCGTGAGCAACGACGCCTCGGGCTCCTGGCGTCGGAGGCGGTCCACGGAGCCGTCGGTGGAGCCGTTGTCCACCACCACCACGTCGTCGGCGCCGGCCGCCCGCAGGCTACCCACGCAGGTGACCAGGGCCTCCCCGGACTCGTAGTTCACCACCACGGCCGCCACCGTGCCCCGACGCCGCCCGACGGGGCGGCCGGTCACGGGTCGAGCCGGACGAAGCGGTACTTGACCAGCGCCTTCAGCGCGCCCAGCCCGTCGCGCCAGGTGATCTTCTTCCCGTCGGCCATCTCCCGTCCGGCATAGGAGATCGGCACCTCGTAGATCCGGTGTCCCCGTCGGAGGATCTTGGCGGTGATCTCGGGTTCGAAGTCGAACCGGTCGGACTGCACGGTGATGCCCTCCAGGACCCGCCGGTCGAAGAGCTTGTAGCACGTCTCCATGTCCGACAACGTCGACGAGTACAGGACGTTGGTGACCAGGGAGAGGAAGCGGTTCCCGATCCAGTGGAGCGGCAGCATGTTCTTGCGCTCACCGGTGAACCGGCTCCCGTAGACGACCCGGGCCTTCCCCTTCAGGATGGGGTCCAGCAGACGCGGCCAGTCGTCGGGGTCGTACTCGAGGTCGGCGTCCTGAATGAGGACCAGGTCGCCACGGACGGCTTCCAGGCCGGTCCGGATGGCGGCCCCCTTCCCCTGGTTGACCGGGTGGACGAGCACCCGGACGGTGGAGTCGACCAGGGCGGCGAGGACCTTGTCGGTGCCGTCGGTGGAACCGTCGTCGACGGCGATCACCTCGAGGGCCAAGGCGAGGTCGACCGCCCGGATCCGCCGGATGATCTCGGCCACCGTGGTGCGCTCGTTGTACACCGGCACGATGACCGACAGCATCTCGTAGTGCGGTACGCCGACCGTATCGCCCTCGGCGGGCAGGGTCGTATCGGAGTCATTCATCGGCTCGTCCCTCTCGTCGTCCGGATCCGGCAGGCGTGGTCGCCCGTTCCCCCCCGTCGTCGCCCCCGAGGCCGGCCGGCAACGCCAGGCCCGCCTCGGCCGCCAGGTGGGCCACGGTCCGGGCCAGGCCGTCGGCCAGCGAGGTGGACGGCGCCCACCCCAGCGCCGTCCGGGCCAGGGTGATGTCGGGCCGACGGCGGGTGGGATCGTCGGTGGGCAGCGGCCGGAACTCGACGGGCGACCCCGAGCCGGTCAGGGTGACGACCGTTCCGGCCAGTTCGAGCACGGTGTACTCGTCGGGATTGCCCAGGTTGACCGGGCCGGTGATGTCGGCGTCGAGGAGGGCGGTGAGGCCGGCGACCAGGTCGGCCACGAAACAGAGGCTCCGGGTCTGGCCACCGTCGCCGTAGACGGTCAGGGGTTCGCCCCGGAGCGCCTGGAGGACGAAGTTGGAGATCACCCGACCGTCGTCGGGTCGCAGCCGGGGCCCGTAGGTGTTGAAGATCCGGGCGATGCCCACGTCGGTCCCGAGGGCGCGGTGGTGGGCCATGGTCAGTGCCTCGGCGAACCGCTTGGCCTCGTCGTAGACACTCCGGGGGCCGACCGGGTTCACGTTGCCCCAGTACCCTTCGGACTGCGGGTGGACCGCCGGGTCACCGTAGATCTCACTGGTGGAGGCCAGCACGAAGCGGGCGCCGTGGCGGGCGGCCAGCTCCAGCCCGTGCCGGGTGCCCTCGCTGCCCACCGCCAGGGTGGCCAGCGGCCGTGCCAGGTAGGCGGGCGGCGATGCCGGGCTGGCCAGGTGCAAGACGCCGTCGACCGCACCGTCCACCGGCACCGCCTCGGACACGTCCGCCTCCACCAGGGTGAAGCCGGACCGTCCGTCGAGGTGGGCCACGTTCGAGCGGCGCCCGGTGGAGAAGTCGTCGACGCAGACCACCTCGTCACCGCGCCCGATCAGGTGGTCACAGAGGTGGGAGCCCACGAAGCCGGCACCGCCCAGCACCACCTGACGACCGTTCACCGGCGACCGATCCCCGTGTAGTCGAACCCGAGGCGCCGGAGCTGCGAGGGATCAAGCAGATTGCGGGCGTCGACCACCACCGGGGAGGTGAGGCGGGCGCGCACCTCCTTGAAATCGAGCCAGCGGAACTCGTCCCACTCGGTGAGGACCACGACGGCGGCCGCGCCGTCGCAGGCGGCGTAGGCGTCGGGGTAGGCCCGGACCGAGCCGTCCCACCCGGTGTCGTCCCCCGGACCGGCGATCCCGGCCAGGCCGGCGACGGGGCCCGAGGGCTGGCCGTCGCCCACCGCCACGGTGGGGTCGAAGGCCCGCACCGTGGCCCCGGCCGCCACCAGGCGCCGGACCACCTCGACGGCCGGTGAGTTCCGCAGGTCGTCGGTGCCCGCCTTGAAGGTCAGCCCCCAGACGGCCACCACGGCGCCGTTCAGCCGGGCCGCCGGGGACCCGTCGGGGTCGGCCGGGGCGGCGGACGCCCCGGCCACCGCCCGGGCCACCTTGTCGACCACCCGGGCGAACTGCTCCTCGTTGGTGGCGATGGCCCCCTTCAGGAAGGAGAAGTCGTAGCCGGCCTGCTCGCCGATGAACACCAGGGCCCGGGTGTCCTTGGGGAGGCAGCTGCCGCCCCATCCCGGTCCCGGTCGAAGGAACTCGAAGCCGATGCGCTTGTCGTAGCCCAGGCCCAAGATGACATCGCGCACGTCGGCGCCGACCGCCTCGCACAGGCCGGCCACCGCGTTCACGAAGCTCAGCTTGGTGGCCAAAAAGGCGTTCGAGGCGTACTTGATGGTCTCGGCGGTGGCGGCATCGGTGATCAGCAACGGGGCATGGGTTCCGGCGAAGAGCTCGCCGACCCGGGCCGCCGCCGCCTGGTCGGCGGCCCCCACCACGATGCGCTCGGGGTGGAGGCTGTCGGGCACCGCGGTGCCCTCGCGGAGGAACTCGGGGTTCGACACCACGGTCACGTCGTGGCGGCCGAGCACCCGCTCGACCACCAGCGTCGAGCCGACCGGCACGGTCGACTTGTTGACGATGACGGTGCCCGGTGCCAGGTGCGGGGCGATCTCCTCGGCCACCGCCTCCACGTACGAGAGGTCGGCGGAGCCGTCCTCCGCCTGCGGCGTGGGCACGCACAGGAAGACGAATTCGGCCCCGTCCACCGCCGCGGCGGCCCCGGCCACGAACCGGAGGCGGCCGGCGGCCTGACCGTCCTGGACCAGTGCCTCGAGGTGCTCCTCCACGATGGGGACGTGTCCCCCCTGCAGCATGGCGACCTTCCGGAGATCGGCATCGCCACAGGTCACGCGGTGACCGAGGTGGGCGAGCGTGGCCGCCGTGGGGAGGCCCACGTAGCCGACGCCGATGACCGCCACGGTGCGGCCGGCGCCTGGCGAATTCCGGGTGGCGGGCCCGCCATCGCCGAACGGGATCACCGGTGCGGCGGCACCGCCATTGCCGGGTGCGGGGGCGCTCGTCATCGTCCCCCGTCCGGGGCGGGGTGCCGGCGGGGGGCATCCGCCGGAGGCGGCGGGTGCGCGGTATTCGCCGGCATGGTCCGGGTCCTCAGTCCCGCTCGGACGCAACGGCGAGGGCGGCCACCAGGCGGTCGAGGGACGAGGTCCACTCGGGGAGCAGCGGCAGACCGCACAGGCGCAGGGCGGCGTTGTCGAGCCGGGAGTTGGCGGGGCGGGGGGCGGGACGGGGGGGGTCCAGATCACCGGTGGCGATGGGCTCCACCCGCCCCGGGTCGAACCCGGCGGCGGCCAGGACGGCCCGGGCGAACCCGAACCAGGTGGTCTCCCCCTGATTGGTGACGTGGAAGGTGCCGGGCCGGCGGTCGAGGGCCAGCCGGACGATGGCCGGGGCCAGATCGGCGGTGAAGGTGGGGGTCCCGTGCTGGTCGTCCACGAACCGGAGCGGGCCGCCGTGGTCGTCCGCCGCCAGGCGGAGCACGGTCTTGACCATGTTGGCGCCGTGGGCGCCGCTCACCCAGGCGGTGCGGACGATGGTCGACCCGCCGCCGGCGGCGGCGACCTCGAGCTCGCCGGCCAGCTTGCTGCGCCCGTAGACCGACGGGGGGTCGGGGGCATCCCACTCCACGTAGGGACGGTCGAGGCGGCCGTCGAAGACGTAGTCGGTGGAGACGTAGACCAGGTGGGCGCCGACCCGGCGGGCGGCCTCCGCCACGTGGCGGGTGCCGATGGCGTTCACCGCGAAGGCGGTGTCGATCTCGGACTCGCAGCGGTCGACGGCGGTGAAGGCCCCTCCGTGGATGACCACCTGGGGACGGAACCCCTCGACGGCAGTGGCCACGGCGGTCCGGTCGACGATGTCGACGGTGTCCACGTCGGTCGACAGCACGTCGATGCCGGTGACGGGGACCGCGGGCTCGAGACCGCCGGCGGGGACGGAGCCGGCCAGGACGTCGCGGAGGTCCCGTCCCAGTTGCCCGTTGCCGCCGGTGACCAGCACCCGGAGCGGACCGCTCACGTCCCCCGGCCCGGGCTCGGACGGTCCCAGGTGCCCTCGATCACCGGGGCCCGGTCGCGCAGGGGCTCCCACCACGACCGGTGCTCGGCGTACCACCGGACGGTGGCGGCCAGACCCTCGTCGAAGCCGATGGTCGGCTCCCAGCCCAGCGCCTTGCGGATTTTGGTGGAGTCGAGCAGGTACCGGCGGTCGTGGCCGGGACGGTCGGGGACGATCTCCTTCAGCGACGAGGGCTTGCCGCTGGCGGCCAGCACGGCGTCGGCGATCTGCTCGATGCTGGCCTCGACGCCGCTGCCCACGTTGTAGGTCTCCCCCACCTCGCCGTGCTGGAGCACCAGCTCGATGGCGCGGCAGTGGTCGTCCACGTGGAGCCACTCGCGCCGGTTCAGGGTGGAGGCGTAGAGGGGCAGCGGCTGGTCGTCGAGTGCCTTGGCGGTGAACAGCGGGATGACCTTCTCGGGGAACTGGTACGGGCCGTAGTTGTTGCAGCAGTTGGTGATGGTGGCCGGGAGGCCGAAGGTCTCGACGTAGGCGCGGACCGCGTGGTCGGCCCCCGCCTTCGAGGCGTTGTAGGGCGTACGGGGCCGGTACGGCGTCTCCTCCGTGAACACCTCGTCGGAGTCGAGCGGCAGGTCGCCGTAGACCTCGCAGGTGGAGATGTGGTGGAACCTCGACACACCATGCCGGCGGGCCGCCTCGGCCAGGGTCTGGGTGCCGAGGACGTTGGTTCGGAAGAAGCGGGCCGGGTCCAGGATGGCCAGGCTGTTGTGCGACTCGGCGGCGAAGTTGACGATGACGTCCACCTGGTGTTCGGCCAGCACCTCGGCGACCAGGTCGAGATCGCCGATGTCACCGTGCACGAAGGGCACCCGATCCTCGACGTCGGCCAGGTTGGGCCGGTTGCCGGCATACGTGAGGACGTCGAGGGCCACGACGGTGTCGTCGGGGTGGCGACCCACCCAGTACCGCACGAAATTCGAACCGATGAACCCGGCCGCGCCGGTGACGAGTACTCGCATAATCGGCGAATCCTACTCGGGGCCGCGCACCGGACCGGGAACGGACGCCGGATCAGGAGGCCGGCCGGAGATGCACCACGTCGCCGGCCACCACCGTGCGCCGTCCCGCCGGGGTCTCCACCACCAGGTGGCCCTCGTCGGTGACGTCCCGGGCCGTCCCCTCGAAGGCACCGTTGGCGAGCTGCACCCGGACGGCGGCGCCCAGGGTCACGCACCGACTCCGGAGGGCGGCGGCCTGGCGGGCCCGGCCTACCGGGTCACCCAGGTCGGCCACCCGGGGCTCCAGGGCATCGAGCAGGGCATCGAGCAGTGCCGACCGGTCCCCCTGCCGGCCGGTCTCCCGGACCAGCGAGGTGGCGGTCCCCGCCAGATCGGGCGGCAGGTCGTCGAGGTCGGCCGGCCAGCCCACGTTGACGCCGATGCCCACCACCACCGGCGCGCCGGCCGGATCGGGCGGCACACCGAGGTCGGCCTCGGCCAGGACCCCGGCCAGCTTGCGGCCGTCCGGCGCCAGCAGGTCGTTCGGCCACTTCAGGCCGGTCGCCAGGCCGGTCAGTCCGGCGATGGCGTCCGAGGCGGCCAGGGCCACCACCGCGCTGGCCAGATGGCGGCTCCCGGGAGGCAGGGCGGGCCGGAGCAGCACCGAGACCAGCAGGTTGGCCCCGGGGGGCGCCTCCCAGCGGCGGCCCAGTCGCCCGCGACCCGCCTCCTGGTGGTCGGCCACCGCCACCACCCCCTCGGGCGCTCCCCGGCGAGCCTCGTCGAGCAGGTACCGGTTGGTGGAGTCGATGGTGTCGAACCGCCGGACGTCGGTGAACCGCGTGCCCCCCACGGGCCCACCCTACGGGAGGGCGTGGGCCGACGTGGCACGCACCCTGCGGGGCGTGCCAGTGTTGTACCGCCTGTCGTCGGTCATCGACCGTCACCCGTCGTCCATCCGAAAGGCGCAGCGTGCTGAAGAAGGTCCTCATCGCCAACCGGGGAGAGATCGCGGTCCGGGTCATCCGGACCTGCCGGGAGCTGGGGGTGGCCACGGTCGCCGTCTACTCCGACCTCGACCGTGACGCCCTCCACGTGCGACTGGCCGACGAGGCCTACGCCTTGGGCGGCCAGTCGGCGGCCGAGAGCTACCTCAACACCGAGGCCATCCTCGACGCCATCGAGAAGAGCGGCGCCGACGCCGTCCACCCCGGCTACGGGTTCTTCTCGGAGAACACCGACTTCGCCCGGGCCATCACCGACCGCGGGGTCACCTTCATCGGCCCCCCGCCCGAGGCCATCGAGGTCATGGGGGACAAGATCAGCTCCCGTCACGCTGCCGAGCGGGCCGGCGTCTCCGGCGTGCCCGGACGGTCCGAGGTCCTGACCTCACCGGACGAGGTGATCTCCTTCGGGGCCGAATTCGGCTGGCCGGTGGCCATCAAGGCCGCCTACGGCGGCGGCGGACGGGGCATGAAGGTGGTGCACGGCCCCGACGAGGCGGCGCCCGCCCTCGAGTCGGCCATGCGCGAGGCCCTCTCCTACTTCGGTCGGGACGAGTGCTACGTGGAGCGGTACCTGGCCTGGCCCCGCCACGTCGAGATGCAGATCATCGCCGACACCCACGGCCACACCCTCTGGCTGGGTGAGCGCGACTGCTCCGCCCAGCGCCGTCACCAGAAGCTGGTGGAGGAGAGTCCCGCCCCCGACTTCCCCGACGAGGTCCGCCGGGCCATGGGCGCGGCGTCGGTCAAGGTGGCTGAGGCCTGCGGCTACGTCAACGCCGGCACCGTCGAGTTCCTCTACCAGGACGGCGAGTTCTTCTTCCTGGAGATGAACACCCGGCTCCAGGTGGAGCACCCGGTCACCGAGCTGGTGACCGGCCTCGACCTGGTCGAGTGGCAGCTCCGGGTGGCCGCCGGCGAGCCCCTGGGCTTCACCCAGGACGAGGTGAAGCGCGACGGGCACGCCATCGAGGTCCGGATCAACGCCGAGGACCCGGCGGGTGGGGCGTTCACCCCGTCACCTGGCACCATCACCCGCTTCACCGCCCCGGGCGGCCCCGGGGTGCGCCTCGACGCCGGCTACGAGGCCGGTGACACCGTCAGCCAGTTCTACGACAACCTCATCGCCAAGCTGGTGGTCTGGGGCCACGACCGCGAGGCGGCCCGGCGCCGCATGCTCCGGGCCATCGAGGAGACGGTGATCGAAGGCGTCGCCACCACCCTGCCGGCCGACGTGGCCATCCTGGCCCACGAGGACTTCGCCACCGGGGCGCACTCCACCAACTGGGTGGAGCGCGACCTCGACCTGAGCGGCATCACGGCCGCCACGGCCGCCCCCGGAGCACCGCCGGCCGCCGACGGCGGCGAACCGGTGGCCCGCGTGCTGCGCGACGTCACCGCCGAGGTGGACGGCCGGCGCTACCAGGTGAAGCTCTGGGTGCCCGACCTCGGGGACGCCGTGGTGGTCGCCGGTGGCGGGGCGAGGGCGGCGGCCGGACCCAAGCGCCCCAAGGCGGCCAACACCGCCACCGGCTCGGGGACGGTGGCGGTGCCGATGCAGGGCACCATCGTCAAGGTCATGGTGGCGGTCGGGGACTCGGTGGAGGTGGGGCAGACGGTCTGCGTCCTGGAGGCCATGAAGATGGAGAACAACGTGAACGCCGAGAAGGCGGGCACGGTCAAGGAGGTCAAGGTGGCGCCGGGTGCCTCCGTGGGCCCCGGCGACGTCATCGCCATCATCGAGTAGACACGACCGTCGCCGGCGGTCGCACCCGAACCGAGCAGGCCAACCGGCCGGAGGGACCCCCATGCCGGATCGCAAGGACACCGCCCGTGCCGTCGTCGACGACCGGGTCGACGACCTCGTGGCGCTGAGCCACGACATCCACGACCACCCCGAGACGGCCTTCGAGGAGCGACGGGCCTCGGCGGCGGCGGCCCGGGTCCTGGCCGACGGGGGCTTCACGGTCACCGAGGGGGTGGCCGGGATGCCCACCGCCTTCGCCGCCGAGGTCGGTTCGGGTCCACTGGTGGTGGCGGTGTGCGCCGAGTACGACGCCCTCCCCGAGGTGGGCCACGCCTGCGGCCACAACATCATCGCCGCCTCGGCGGTGGGGGCCGGTCTGGCCCTCGCCCCGGTGGCCGACCAGCTGGACCTCACCGTCCGGGTGCTGGGGACACCGGCCGAGGAGGGAGGCGGCGGCAAGGTGGTCATGCTGGAGCAGGGGCTCTTCGACGACGTCCACGCCGCGCTGATGGTGCACCCCTGGCCCTACGACCGGCTCCAGGCCACCTGCCTGGCCGTGTCCCACTTCGACGTCCACTTCGCCGGGCGCACCGCCCACGCCTCGGCCGCCCCCTGGCAGGGGGTCAACGCCGGCGACGCCATGGTCATCGCCCAGGCGGCGCTCGGCCTCCTGCGCCAGCAGCTCCCGCCCGGGGACCAGGTCCACGGGGTGGTGACCCACGGCGGGGAGGCGGCCAACATCATCCCGGCGACGGTGAGCGGGCGGTTCATGGTCCGCTCCCGCACCGCCGGGGGGCTGGCGGCCCTCGAGCCCCGGGTCCAGGCCTGCTTCCGGGCCGGGGCCCTGGCCACCGGGGCCGAGGTCCGGTTCGAGCCACTGGCCCCCGACTACTCCCACATGGAGAGCGACCCGGCCCTCCTCGGGGCCTACCGGGCCAACGCCGAGCGGCTGGGACGGACGTTCCCCCGGGACGACGACGGCTCGGCGCAGCCGACGTTCTCGACCGACATGGCCAACGTGTCGTTGGCGGTCCCGACCATCCACCCGCTGCTCGGCATCGAGACCCACGGGGCGGTCAACCACCAGCCCGAGTTCGCCGACGCCTGCGTCAGCGGTTCCGCCGACGCCGCCGTGCGCGACGGGGCGGTGTCGATGGCCTGGACGGTGATCGACGCCGCCGAGCCCGGGCCGCTGCGGGAACGGCTCCTGGCCGGTACCGCCGGCTGACGGACCGGCCGGGGCCCATCAGCCGCCGGGCCGGTACTCCCCGAACACGCCTCGCAGCACGTCGGACACCTCGCCGAGGGTGGCCATCCGCCCCAGGGCGACCTTCATGGGCACCAGCAGGTTCTGGGTTCCGCGGGCGGCGGCCTCCACGTCGGACAGGGCGGCGGCCACCCCCGGCTGGTCGCGCTCGGCCTTGACCCGCCGCACCGACGCCACCTGGGTGCGCTGGAGCTCCTCGTCGATGGGGAAGACCTCGGCCGGGTCGTTGGTCTCGTCGACGAACCGGTTGACCCCCACCACGATCTTCTCGTCGTCGTCGATCGCCTTGGCGTAGGCGTAGGCGGCCTGCTCGATCTCCTGCTGCATGTACTGCGCCTCGATGGCGTCCACCGCCCCGCCCATGGCGTCGATGCGCCCCAGGTACTCCCAGGCGGCCTCCTCGACCTCGTCGGTGAGCGACTCGACGAACCACGAGCCGGCCAGCGGGTCGACGGTGTCGGCGATGCCGGACTCGTACCCCACGATCTGCTGGGTGCGGAGGGCGATCTTGGCCGCCTTCTGGGTGGGGAGCCCGAGAGCCTCGTCGAAGCCGTTGGTGTGCAGGCTCTGGGTGCCACCGAGGGCGGCGGCCATGGCCTGGACGGTGACCCGGACGATGTTGTTCTCGGGCTGCTGGGCGGTCAGGGTGGAGCCACCGGTCTGGGTGTGGAAGCGCAGCAGCGTGGACTTCACGTCCTTGGCCCCGAACCGCTCGGTCATGATCTTCGCCCACATCCGCCGGGCCGCCCGGTACTTGGCCACCTCCTCGAAGAGGTTGTTGTGGGCGTTCCAGAAGAAGCTGAGCCGGGGGGCGAAGGCGTCCACGTCGAGGCCGGCGGCCAGGGCCGCCTCCACGTAGGCGATGCCGTTGGCGATGGTGAAGGCGATCTCCTGGACGGCCGTGGAGCCCGCCTCCCGGATGTGGTAGCCGGAGATGGAGATGGTGTTCCAGGCCGGCAGGTGCTCGGCACAGTAGGAGAAGGTGTCGGTGACCAGCCGCATGGAGGGTCGGGGCGGGTAGATGTACGTCCCGCGGGCCACGTACTCCTTCAGGATGTCGTTCTGGATGGTCCCGTTGAGGAGGGCCGGGTCGACGCCGTTCTCCTCGGCCACCAGTTGGTAGAAGAGCAGCAGGATGGCGGCCGTCGAATTGATGGTCATCGAGGTGCTGACGGTGTCGAGCGGCAGGCCCGCCAGCAGCAGGCGCATGTCCTCCAGCGAGTCGATGGCCACCCCCACCTTGCCCACCTCGCCCTCCGAGCGGGGATGGTCGGAGTCGTACCCCATCTGGGTGGGGAGGTCGAAGGCGCACGACAGGCCGGTCTGGCCGGCCCCCAGCAGGAACTTGAACCGCTCGTTGGTGGAGGTGGCCGTCCCGAAGCCGGCGTACTGCCGCATGGTCCAGAGGCGACCGCGGTACATGTCGGGGCGGATCCCCCGGGTGAAGGGATAGCGACCCGGCTCGCCGAGCTGTTCGGCCGGGTCCCACCCGTCGAGGTCGGCCGGACCGTAGACGGGGCGGATCTCGATGCCGGAATCGGTGCGTCGCTCGCCCGAGCCCTCGGAGGGGGTGCTGTTCGGTGCCATGGGCCCCAGGTTACGGTCTCTGGGGAGGAGGGTCCGGCGGTCCGGCGGTCACGGCGGGATCGGGAAGGGTGGGCGGGGCGGGTTCCGGGTAGGACAGCACGGTGGGCACCGCCGGACGGCGGCGACCCGTCCCCCGACCCGAGGAACCCCATGGAGATCATCCGGCACGACGACGGCACGCTGACCGTCCCGGTGGCGCCCGACCGCCCCCGAGGCGACGAGGTCATCGAGGAGGTGGGCCCGACCACCCGCACCGTCCACCCGGGGGAGGGCGGCTACGACGAGGCCCTGGCCGAGTGGGACCTCCAGCAGCACCCCGACCACGGCCCGCCGGTCTCCACCGCCGACGGCCGTCGCCAGGCGATGGCCCTGGTCCACGAGGTGGCCACCTCGCCGGACCACGCGGTGGCCCCGGCGGTGGAGGCGCTCGACGACCCCGAGGCGAGCGGCGAGGCGCTGCGCCACGTCCTGGTGGGGGGCGTCCACTCGGTGGAGGACTTCGCCGGCGAGGTCGCCGAGGCCGAGGGCGGCGAGCCGCTGCCCGCCCACCAGGCCACCCGGATCATCGGCGAGGTGCTGGGCGAGCTCGACACCTGACCGTGGCGCCGCCTCCGGCGGGGCACACTGGGCCGATGGCTGCGACATCGGAGTGGCAGGCGCGTGTGGCGGCCGGGATCGGTGCGGTCACCGACGTGCAGCCGCTCGGCCCGGACCTCCGGTCGGTGACGGCGGACGGGCGGCGGCTGGCGGTCAAGACCGGACCGGCGACCGGCGACGAGGCCGCCGGGCTGGAGGACCTGTCCCGGGTGCCCGGGGCGCCGCCGGTGCCGGCGGTGGTGCTCGCCGAGGACGGGCTGCTGGTCACCGCCTGGGTGGACACCGGTCCGAGGACGGCGGCCCACGAGGAGGGGCTCGGTACCGGGCTGGCCGCCCTGCACGACGCTCCGTGGCCGGACTGGGGCGGTGGCTCGTCGTGGTTCGGCGGGTGCCCGGTGGACCCCTCGGTGCACCCCGACGCCCCATCGTTCTACGGCGCCCGCCTGACCGGTCTGGCTGGCCGGTGCGGCCTGGAGCACCCGGTAGGTCGGCTGGTGGAACGGCTCCCCGACCGGCTCGGGGGCGGGACGCCGGTCCCCGCCCTCGTCCACGGCGACTGCTGGTGGGGCAACGTCCTGTGGGGCAACGACGGCCGTCCCTGGCTCATCGACCCGTCGGCCCACGGCGGGCTCCCCGAGGAGGACCTGGCCATGCTGGGGCTCTTCGGCGCCGTCCCCGATCGGACCCTCCGGTCCTACCGCGAGGTCCGGGACCTACCGGCCGGGTGGGACGAGCGCACGGAGCTCCTCACCCTGGTCCCGCTGCTGGTCCACGCCGTCCTCTTCGGCGGGGGCTACCGGGCCCGGGCGGAGGCGGTCGCCCGCCGGTTCCGGTAACCGGGGGACCGGGGCGGCGCGGCCGGTGCGGTCAGGCCCCGGCCGGGGCCACGGCGTGCGGCATGCAGAGCTCGTCGTACTCGGCGATGACGATCTCGCCGGCGTCCTCGCCGCAGGCCGGGCAGTGGGGGTCGCGCCGCACCTTGAAGGTCCGGAAGCTCTCCTCCAGGGCGTCATAGGCGAGCAGGCGCCCCTGGAGCGTCTCACCGATGCCCAGCAGCAGCTTGATGGCCTCGACGGCCTGCAACGACCCGACGATGCCGGGCAGCACGCCCAGCACGCCGGCCTCCGAGCAGCTGGGCGCCAGCTCCGGCGGCGGCGGCTCGGGGAGCAGGCACCGGTAGCACGGCCCCACGTAGGGGTTGAACACCGTCACCTGGCCCTCGAACCGGAAGATCGAGCCGTGCACCACCGGGATCCGCTTCAGCAGCGAGGCATCGTTGACCAGGTACCGGGTCGGGAAGTTGTCGGTCCCGTCCACGATGAGGTCGTAGCCGTCGATGATGTCCAGGATGTTGTCGGCCCCCAGCCGGACGTCGTAGGTGACGACGTTGACGTCGGGGTTCATCAGCGTCAGCGTCTTCTTGGCCGAGTCGACCTTGCGCTCGCCGATCCGGTCCGTGTTGTGGAGGATCTGGCGCTGGAGGTTGGAGGCGTCGACCACGTCCATGTCGATGATGCCGATGGTGCCCACCCCGGCGGCGGCCAGGTAGAGGCCGGCCGGCGAGCCGAGGCCGCCGGCGCCCAGCAGCAGCACCTTCGAGTCGAGCAGCTTCAGCTGGCCCGTCTCCCCCACCTCGGGGAGCAGCAGGTGGCGCTGGTAGCGGTTGCGCTGCTCGGCGGTCAGCGAGCGGGGAGCGGCCCATGCCCGCCCCTCGTCCTTCCACTTGTTGAACCCCCCGGCCACCGAGGCCACGTCGGTGTAGCCCAGCTCCTGCAGGGTCTGGGCGGCGAAGGCCGACCGGGTCCCGCCGGCGCAGTAGATGACCAGGTGCGAGGACTTGTCGGGGATGCGACCCTCCACCGAGGTCTCGAGGATGCCGCGGGGGATGTGGACGGCGCCGGGGATGGCCCCCTGCTCGTACTCGTCGGGCTCGCGGACATCGAGCACCACCGACCCGCCGACACCGATCTCGGCCTCGGCCTCGGCGGTCTCGATCTCTCGGACGGCGGCCTTGGCGGCGGCCAGCATCTCTCTGAAGGTGGGCACGGTCACGATCCTCACTCGACGGCGGACAACGGTTGAAACGCTACCAGCGGGGTCGACATTCCCGCCCCATCCCCCGGGGGCGGTCGGACGACGTTGGTAGCCTGCGGTCGATGGAGCCCCGGTGGAGCTGAGCGAGGCCGTCCGGCGGCGGCGGATGACCAGGAACTTCACCGGCCGGCCATTGGACCCGGTCCTCCTCGATGGCCTGCTGGCCGACGCCCTCCGGGCCCCCTCGGCCGGCAACACCCAGGGGTGCGAGCTGGTGGTCCTCACCGGACCCGCCGAGACGGCCCGGTACTGGGAAGCCACCACCGACGAGGCATGGCGGACGCGTTCCCGGCGGTACGGGGGCCTGTCCCGGGCCCCGGTGGTCGTCCTCCCCTTCGCCGACCCCGAGGCCTACGCCGCCCGCTACCGCGAGCCCGACAAGGCGCGCCCCGACGGCACCCCGGTCGAGTGGGTGGTGCCGTTCTGGTTCGTCGACGCCGCCCATCTCTCCATGACCCTGCTGCTGGGGGCCGCCGACCGCGGGATCGGCGCCGCCTTCCTCGGGAACTTCCGGGGGGAGGAGGCGCTGCGGGCCGCTCTCGGGGTCCCGGACCGCTTCCGGTGGCTCGGGGCGGTACTGCTCGGCGAGCCGGCCCGGCCGGACCCGCCGTCGGCCTCGCTGGCCCGGGGCCGACGCCCCGTCGAGGAGGTGGTCCACCGGGGCCGCTGGTAGGCCCGGGGCCGGTCGGGTGCCGGGTTGGCGGCAAGGTCCGGGTCAGGTGCCGCCGGCAGGGTGGCCCGGTCCACCGGGCGATGGTGACCACGCCACCCCGCCCCGCACCCCTCAGGAGGCAGCCGTGCCCGTGCCCGTCGTCGTCACCCCGGACCACCCCGTCGCCCCGTCGCCCGGCGGCACGGCCGCCGGACGGTCCCACCGACCGTCCGGACCGGTGCTGGACGGCACCCCGCGGCTGCGGATCGTCCCCTGGGAGGACCCGGTGGCCGATCCCCACGGTGTCCATCCCGGCTCCCGCTACGTGGAGCTCTACTGGTTGCCGGTCATCGGCCCGTCGGCCACCTGGCTGCTCCGCCGGCTCTCCTACGGGCTGGAGATGCAGGCCGGCGGCTTCGACCTCGACCTGGGTGAGACGGCACGCTCGCTCGGACTCGGGGACCGGTTGAGCAAGAACGCCCCGTTCCGCCGGGCGCTGCTCCGTCTCTGCACCTTCGAGCTGGCCCGGGCACACGGCGTCGGCGGGCTGGCGGTGCGGACCCGAATCCCCCCGCTGCCCCTCCGGCACCTCGAGCGCCTGCCGGTGTCGCTCCAGCTGAGCCACCGGCGGTGGCTCGAGGAGCAGCGGCTGAGCGGGCCGGAGCAGATGCGGCGCCGTGCCGGCCGCCTGGCGGCGGGCCTGGCCGCCTCGGGACTGGACCGCGCCGACATCGAGCGGCGCCTGGCCGGGTGGCAGTTCCACCCGGCGGTGGCCTACCGGGCCGCCGACGAGGCGGTCGGAGCGGCGACCGCTTCCGGTCAGGAGAGCTCGAGCCGGCTGACGGCCAGCGGCACGTCCGCCTCACCGGCGGGGCCGGCTCAGGCCCCGTCGGGCGTCCCCAGCGACCGGGCGAACGCCTCGGAGGTGGCCAGCTCGACGAGCAGGCGGACCCCGAACCCGGTGCCGCCCTTGGTCAGGTAGCGGGTCTGCTCGTCCGAGCGGGCGGGTCCGGCGATGTCCAGGTGCGCCCAGGGGACGTCGCCCACGAACTCGCGGAGGAGCATGGCCGCCGAGATGCTGCCGGCCTGGCCGGGGCGCCCCACGTTGCGCATGTCGGCGATCTCCGAGTCGATGTGGCCGCGGTAGTCGTCGGGCATCGGCAGGGTCCACACCGGCTCCCCGGTGCGGGTCGAGGCGGCGGTGACCCGGGCCAGCAGAGCCTCGTCGTTGCCGAGCAGTCCGGCGATCTCCTTGCCGAGGGCCACCACCGCCGCCCCGGTGAGGGTGGCCAGGTCGACGATGGCGTCGGCCCCGGCCTCGACGGCCAGCGACAGGGCGTCGGCCAGCACCAGCCGGCCCTCGGCGTCGGTGTTGAGCACCTCGATGGTCTTCCCGTTCCGGGCGGTGAGCACGTCACCGGGCTTGATGGCCGAGCCCCCGGGCATGTTCTCGGTCAGCGGGGTGAGGGCGGTGATCCGGATCCGTGCCCCCAGGGCGGCGATGGCGTCCACGGCCCCCAGCACCGCGGCCGCCCCGCCCATGTCGGTCTTCATGGTCTCCATACCGCCGGCGGTCTTCAGGGACAGCCCGCCGGAGTCGAAGGTGATCCCCTTGCCCACCAGGCACAGGTGGGGAACGCGCCCGTCGACCTCGATCGGGTCGGGCGGTTCGTAGGCCACCCGGACCAGGCGGGGCGACTGCGCCGAGCCGCGGGCCACGCCGAGGAGGCCGCCCAGCCGCTCGGCGGCGATCCGGTGCTCGTCCCAGACCTCGACGGTGAGACCCGGGACGTCCCGGAACCTCCGGACGAACGACTCGGCGAACTGTCGGGGGGTCAGGGAGCTCGGCGGCTCGTTGACCAGGTCACGGGCCAGGGCCACCGACTCGGCGATCCGGGTCCCGCGGGCGGCCCCGGCGGCCGCGGTGCGGGCATCGGCGGGCGACTCGGTGACGATGACCAGCCGTCCGAGCCTACCGGGCCGGTCACCGGTCCGGTAGGTGTCGAAGCGGTAGCCGGCCAGCGAGGCGCCCTCGGCCACCGCGCCGGCGGCCGACGCCAGGTCGAGGGCGCCCCCGCCGGGCAGCACCATGGCCGCGGCGTCGCCCTCGCCCACCGCCCGCACGAAGGCCGCCGCCGCCCGGCGCAGCGTCTCGCGCCCGGCGTCGCCGGCCAGGGCCGACGGCTCGCCCACCCCGACCAGCACGGTGTCGGGGCGCCCGGGGCCGGCCGGGGTGGCGTCCCCGCCCTCCGAGAAGGCGGGCAGCCGCGAGGTGGCCGAGTCGATCGGGTGGAAGACCAGGGTCTGCCCCACCTTGCCGGTGAAGCCCTGCCGCTTGCACCAGGCGGCGTCGAGGACGGCCGGGGCGTCGGCGCCGGCGAGGTCCGAGGCCACCCCGGAGGCCGGCTGGGGCCCGTCCCGGCCGGCGAACACCGGGACGGCCACCGCCACCAGGTCCTCGGGTAGGGCGGCGGCCGACGCGCACTCCACCTTCATGACGCCGTCCCCCCTCCGGGCGCCCCCGTACCCGCCGCGGTGCCGGCGTCGCCCGGAACGCCCGGCCGGCGTGGCGCGGTCCGGGCCAGGAGGTGCTCCTCGCCCTCGGCCCACCGGGCCATGGCCCAGAGCAGGTCGCTCAGCCGGTTGAGGTAGGTGCGCACATGGGAGCCCTCCACGTCCCAGGACACGGCCAGCCGCTCGGCCCGCCGCACCACCGTGCGGGCCAGGTCCAGGCCGGCGGATGCCCGGGTGGCGCCCGGGACCACGAACTCGGCCGGCATCTCGAACCGCGAGATGAGGCCGTCGATGCGCCGTTCCAGATCCTCCACCATCGCCCCGGTGACCAGCGAGGTGCCCGCCGTCAGCTTGGCGCGACGGGTGGGGTCGGTGGCCACCTCGGCCATCAGCACGTAGAGGTCGCGCTCCAGCCCCACCAGCAGGGCGTCGAGCTCGGAGCCGGGTTCGGCCTCGGCCCGGGCGATTCCCATGGCCGCCTGGGCCTCGTCCACCGCACCGTTGATCTGCATCACCGCCGAGTCCTTGGAGACCCGTCCCCCGTAGAGGAGGCCGGTCGTCCCGTCGTCGCCGGTCTTCGTATAGATCCTCACCATGCGCGCATCACCCGGGCGATGCTAAGCGATGCGGACACCGACCGGTCAGGCCGCCGATATCCTGGGTGGTCCATGACCGACGCCGACGCCTCCGGATCCGCCTACCTCCGCGCCGCCGCCCGACGGGTGGTCGTCTTCGACGGCGCCATGGGCACCAACCTGCAGCTGGCCGAGCTCACCGCCGACGACTTCGGCGGCCCCGAGCTCGAGGGCTGCAACGAGCTGTTGGTGGTCACCCGACCCGACGCGGTGGACCGGGTCCACCGGTCGTTCCTGGAGGTCGGGTCGGACGTCGTCGAGACCGACACCTTCGGCGCCTTCGGACCGGTGCTGGCCGAGTACGGCCAGTCCCACCGGGTCCACGAGCTCAATCTGGCCGCGGCCCGGCTGGCCCGGCAGGCGGCCGACGACTTCTCCACCCCGGACCGGCCCCGCTGGGTGGCGGGGAGCATCGGGCCGGGCACCAAGTTCCCCACCCTCGGCCAGATCCCCTACGCCGCCCTCCGGGACGCCTACCAGGAGCAGTCGGCCGCCCTCCTCGAGGGCCGGGTCGACCTGATCCTCATCGAGACGGTCTTCGACCTCCTGCAGGCCAAGGCGGCCATCAACGGGGCCCGGCGGGCCATGCGGGCGGTCGGGCGCCACCTCCCCATCCAGGCCCAGGTCACCATCGAGCTCACCGGCACCATGCTGCCCGGCACCGAAGTCGGCGCCGCCCTCGCCTCCCTGGAGGCGATGGGCGTCGACCTCATCGGGCTCAACTGCGCCACCGGGCCGGCCGAGATGTACGAGCCCCTGCACCACCTGACCGAGCACGCCACCATTCCGGTGACCTGCCTGCCCAACGCCGGGCTCCCGTCGGTGGTCGACGGGAAGATGCACTACGACCTGACCCCCGAGCAGCTGGCCGAGTACCACCGCCAGTTCGTGTCCGAGCTGGGGGTGACGGTGATCGGCGGATGCTGCGGCACGCTGCCCGCCCACCTGGCGGCGGTGGTCGAGGCCTGTGCCGACCTCACCCCCGCCACCCGGTCCCCCCGGTCCGAGCCCGGGGCGGCCTCGATCTACACCCACGTCCCCTTCACCCAGGACGCCTCGTTCCTGGTGATCGGGGAGCGGACCAACGCCAACGGCTCCAAGAAGTTCCGGGAGGCCATGCTGGAGGGGGACTGGGACACCTGCGTGGGGATGGCCCGCGAGCAGGTGAAGGAGGGGTCCCACCTCATCGACGTCTGCGTCGACTACACCGGCGCCGACGGGGTGGCCGACATGGAGGCGGTGGCCAGCCGCTTCGCCACCCAGTCCACGGTGCCCCTGGTGGTGGACTCCACCGAGGCGCCGGTGGTGGAGACCGCGCTGTCGTGGATCGGCGGCCGGGCGGTCATCAACTCGGTCAACCTGGAGGAGGGGGACGGGGACGGCACCCGCCTCGACTCCTTCCTCACCCTGGCCAAGGAGTTCGGAGCGGCGGTGGTGTGCACCTGCATCGACACCGAGGGCCAGGCCCGCACCGCCGACTGGAAGGTGCGGGCCGCCCGGGCCATCCACGACATCGCCGTCGAACGGTACGGCCTGCGCCCGTCGGACCTCCTCTTCGACCCCCTGGCCCTGCCGCTCTCCACCGGCATGGAGGAGAGCCGCCGGGACGGCATCGAGACCATCGAGGGCATCCGCCGCATCAAGGCCGAGCTCCCCGGGGTCTACACCGTCCTCGGCCTCTCCAACGTGTCGTTCGGGCTCAACCCGGCCGCCCGGCAGGTCCTCAACTCGGTGTTCCTCCACGAGTGCGTGGCGGCCGGACTGGACGCCGCCATCGTCCATGCCTCCAAGATCCTCCCGCTGGCGCGGGTGGACGAGCGGGCCCGCGAGGTCTGCCTCGACCTCATCTACGACCGCCGCCACGACGGCTACGACCCGCTGACCGAGCTCCTGGCCCTGTTCGAGGGGGCTTCGAGCTTTTCGGTCAACACCCAGGAGGACCGCTCCGGCTGGCCGGTGGAGCAGCGCCTGGAGCACCGGATCGTCGACGGCGACCGCAACGGCATCGAGGCCGACCTCGACGAGGCGATGGCCGCCGGGCTCAAGCCGCTCGCCATCGTCAACGACATCCTGCTGGCCGGTATGAAGACGGTCGGGGAGCTGTTCGCCAGCGGGGAGATGCAGCTGCCCTTCGTGCTCGGCTCGGCCGAGACGATGAAGACGGCCGTCGCCTACCTCGAGCCCCACATGGAGAAGGCCGACCAGGGCGGCAAGGGGACGATGGTGCTGGCCACCGTGAAGGGCGACGTCCACGACATCGGGAAGAACCTGGTCGACATCATCCTCACCAACAACGGCTACACGGTGAAGAACCTGGGCATCAAGGTGGGCATCACCGACATGGTGGCCGCCCTGGAGGAGTCCGGCGCCGATGCCATCGGGATGAGCGGCCTGCTGGTGAAGTCGACGCTCATCATGCGCGACAACCTCGAGGAGCTGAACCGCCGGGGGCTGTCCCACATCCCGGTGATCCTGGGCGGGGCCGCCCTGACCCGCACCTACGTCGAGCGCGACCTGCGGGCGGTCTACGACGGCCGCCTCTTCTACGGCAAGGACGCCTTCGAGGGCCTGCGCACCATGGACCGGCTGGTGGAGCTGTCGCGGAGCGGGGAGGACGACCCGGAGTTCGGGCGGACCCCGGGCGGCCGCAACCTCGGCCCCCGCAAGAGCGAGCAGCGGAAGCAGAAGGCGGCCGAGGCGATCGCCCGGGGGGAGACCCTCCCGTCGCGGTCCCCGTCGGTCGAGGCCGACAACCGGCTCTACACCCCGCCCTTCGTCGGCAGCCGGGTGGCCAAGGGCATCCCGATCGACGACGTCGCCGCCTACCTCAACGAGACGGCGCTCTTCCGCAACCAGTGGGGCTACAAGCCCGAGAAGGGTGAGGACGACGCCGCCTTCAAGGACCGGGTCCGCCCGCTCCTGCGGTCGGAGCTGGCCCAGGCCAAGTCCTCCCAGCTCCTCGTCCCCCAGGTGGCCTGGGGCCACTTCGCCGCCAACGCCGACGGCGACGACCTGGTCATCTTCAAGGACGACACCCGCACCGCCGAGTGGATGCGATTCACCTTCCCCCGCCAGGTCGAGGACCCGTGGCTGTGCATCAGCGACTTCTTCCGGCCGGTCGGGTCGGGCGAGCCCGACTACGCCAGCTTCCAGGTGGTGACCATGGGCCTGCGGGTGTCCGAGGAGGCCGCCCGCCTGTTCGCCGACGACGAGTACCAGCAGTACCTCTACCTCCACGGGCTGGGGGTGGAGATGGCCGAGGCCCTGGCGGAGTACTGGCACCACCGCATCCGCGAGGAGCTCGGCTTCGCCGACGAGGACGGTCCGAACCTCACCGGCCTGTTCCGCCAGAAGTACCGGGGTGGCCGGTACTCCTGGGGCTACCCGGCCTGCCCGGCCCTGGAGGACAACGCCAAGGTGGTCGAGCTTCTGGGGGCGGACCGGATCGGGGTGGAGGTCAGCGAGGGGTTCCAGCTCCACCCCGAGCAGTCGACCACCGCCATCATCTGCCACCACCCCCAAGCCAAGTACTTCGTGGCGTAGGCGGCCGCTGTGCCACCGCGCCGAGCGGGCGCCGCGGTCGTGGGGTGGGTGACGACGGTGCTGGCTGCCGTGGCGCTGGCGGCGTTGGCGTCCGGGGTCCCGGCGGCGGCCACCGCCCGGACGACCTGGCCGCCGATCGGGTCCGTCATCCTCGCCGATGCGCTCCCCGGCTTCACGCCGGCCGTCCCCGGACCCACCAACGGGCCGTTGACCGCCACCGGGTTCGCCGCCCAGTCGCCCGACCCCCAGGCGGCCGCCCGGCAGTTCGGGCAGATGGACACCGTCCCGGGCTTCGCCGCCTGGCTCCGGCTGTGGACCGACCTCCACGGGCCGGGCAACGGGGCCAACGACGTGGTGATCACCCTCTATCGGATCCCCGACGCCGCGACGGCGTCGACCTTCGCCCGGGGGCTCCGCCAGCAGTACGCGGTGGGGGCGACCCGGTTCGCGGTGCCCAGCATCCCCGGGGCGGCCGGCTACACGGTGGCCGTCACCTCGCCGTCGCCCGCCACCGAGCAGGTGGTGGTATTCCGGTCCGGCGCCTACGTGGTTATCGTGGACCTGGCATCGTCCCGCCAGGGGACCAACCCCTCCCCGCTCACGCCGGCCGAGGCGGTCGACGTCTCCTTCCGCCAGTTCACCGCCACCGAGCGGGCCGGCGCCACGGTCACCCCGTCACCGGCCTCGGCCCCCTCCGGGGGATCCGGCGACTGGATCCTGGGGGTGGTGGTGGTGCTGTTGGTCGGAGCGGGCGCCGGGCTCGTGGTGGCCCGGCGGCGCCGTGGCGCCCGGACGGGCGGACCGGCGCTGCACCCCGACCCGTTCGCGCCGGACGGCATCCTGGCGGTCATGGGGGCGGTGCCCCCGCCGGCCGCCCCCGCTGGCGGGAGCCCGGCACCAGCCCCGGTCCCCGGGGGGCCGACGCCGGGGGCGACCCCGGTGGCGACCCCGGACGGGCCGGTCCCCGACCCGGGAAGCGTCCCCGGGACCCGACCGGCCTGGCTGCCCGACCCCTCGGGCGCCCCCGACCGGGTCCGCTACTGGGACGGGCAGGCGTGGACGCCGCACGTCGCCGTCCGCGCCCCCGACCACTGATCCGGAAGGCCACCACCGGGGCGACCCCGGTCACTACGATGGTTGCACGATGACGATCTCCCCCGACGCGGCCACCGGTGCCATCTCCAGCACCATGAAGATCGACGGGATCCTGGGGGCCGTCCTGGTGGTGCTGGTAATCATCCTGGTGGTGCGGAGCCTCCGCCGGCGCAGCGACCGTCGGCGGCGGAAGGGCGCCTCGGCCAGCTACCACGACGCCGACGTCGCCAGGTACGGTTCCGGTCCGGCCGGCTTCGCCGGCGCGGCGTCGGCCCGTTCGGCCGACGGGACCTCCCTGGCACCCACCTTCGGGTCGGCCAGTCCACCCGGCTCGCGGTCGGCCCCGGGTCCGGCCTCGCCGGCTCCGTCGTTCGGCGAGCCCGGGCCGTACGGGACCTGGACCACCCAGCCGACGGCCGGGCCGCCCCCGCCGCCCGCCGGCATCCCCGGCCTGGGAGGCACCCCACCGCCACCCGCCGGTCCCCCGGCCGGTGGGATCGCCCCACCGCCCGGGGCCGCGCCGGCGCCGGCACCGGCGCCACGCCCGGCACCCGCACCGGCGGCGACCGTACCGGCGGCCGGATGGCTCCCCGATCCGGGGGGCGCGCCCGGGGTGCTCCGCTACTGGGATGGGAGCGCCTGGACCGAGCACACTGCCCGACCCACCTGACCGGACCCTGACCCCGCCGAGCGTCCGCCCGGGGGGCCAGGCTCAGAGTGCCAGGGTGGCGCCGCCGTCGACGACCACCGCGGCGCCGTTGACGAAGGCGGCCGGCTGCGAGCAGAGGAACGCCACCACCTTCCCGAAGTCCGCCGGGTCTCCCATGACCGGAGCGCCGCCCAGCTCGCGCATCCGGTCGGTGGCGTGCGGCCCGGGCAGGGCGAGGTTGAGGGTGATCCCGTTCCCCTCCGAGGCCAGGTCCTGGGCGGCGGTCTTGGCCCAGGCCCACAGGGCGGTCCGGGCGGTGTTGGAGAGCGTGAGGGTCGGCACCGGCTGGACCACCGAGTACGAGGTGATACAACAGATCCGTCCCCAGCCGCCGCGCCGGAGCACCGGGACCGCGGCCCGGACCAGGCGGACCGAGGCCAGCAGGTTGACTTCCAGCGCCGCCCGGAGCTGGTCGTCGGAGACCTCCAGGGCCCGCCCGGCCGGGGGACCCCCGGCGTTGGCCACCACGATGTCCAGCCCACCGAACCGCTCCACCGCGGTGGCCACGAGGCGGTCGGCGACCTCGGGCCCGGCGACGTCGGCCACCACCGTGACCACCTCGGCACCGGAGGCCCGGAGATCGGCGGCCGCCTCCTCCAGCGCCCCCTCCCCGCGGGCGACGAGGACCAGTCTCGCCCCCTCGGCGGCCAGGGCCCGGGCTGACGCCAGTCCCAGGCCCTTCGACCCCGCAGTGACCACGGCCGTCCGTCCGTCGATGCCCAGATCCACCGCGCCCCCTAGTTCCCGAGCACCGTCAGTGCGTGGTCGGCCCGGTTCAACGACTCCGGCACCCCGTCCTCCCCGATGACCACGATGTCCTCCAGTCGCATGCCGAACCGGCCCGGCAGGTAGATCCCCGGCTCGACGGAGAAGGCGTGCCCCGGCTGGAGCCGGGTGGCGTTGCCCGCCACCAGGTAGGGGTCCTCGTGTTCCTCGATGCCGATGCCGTGGCCGGTCCGGTGCACGAACCGGTGCCCCAGGCCCGACGCCTCGATCACCTCCCGGGCCACCCGGTCGACCGCCTCGGCCGGGACGCCGGCGGCGGCGGATCGGACGGCGGCCTCCTGGGCGGCGCGGAGGACCTCGTAGCACTCGAGCACCTCGACGGAAGGGTCGCCGGTGACCACCGTGCGGGTGATGTCCGAGCAGTACCCGACCTCGCCGTCCAGCGACAGGGTGCCGCCGAAGTCGCAGACCACCGTCTCGCCGGGGCCGATCACCCGGTCGCCGGGTTCGTGATGGGGGCTGGCGGCGTTGGGGCCGCTCCCCACGATGGCGAAGTTCACCTGGGCGTGACCCTCGGCCACCAGGCGGGCCCCAAGCTCGGCGGAGACGTCGGACTCGCGCCGGCCCACCAGGCCGACGGCACCGGCCTGGAGCTCGGCGGCCACCCGGTCGGCGGCGGCTCCCGCCGCCCGGAGGGCGGCCAGCTCGGTGGCGTCCTTCACCGCCCGGATCGGCGAGGTCACGGTGGAGGCCGGGCTCCAGTCGGCCCCGGGCACCGCGGCCTGCAGCGCCAGTAGCGATCCGGCCCAGGCCCGGTCGGAGACGGCCAGTCGCGGACGCGGGCCTCGGCGGCCCAGCACCGACGCCACCAGGGCGATCGGGTCCTCGGTGTCCGACCAGGGCCGGAGGGTGAACAGGTCGGGGGCGGTGGCCACCCGGGGTGCCTCGAGGCCCGGCACCACCAGCACCGGCTCACCGGCCAGCGGCAGCACCAGGAGGGTCAGGCGCTCGAGGGGCATGGCCCGGTACCCGGTGAGCCACGGCAGGTCGGCCCCGTGCGAGAGCAGCAGGGCGTCGACGCCGAGCTCCCCCATCCGCTCCCGGACCCGGGCGATGCGACCGGTCCGGGCCTCCCGGGCGGCGTCGGGGAGCCTCACCCGGCGGCCACCGCCAGCCCGACGCCGGTGGAGGCGGCGGCCTCTCGGGCGTGGTAGCTCGAGCGGGTGAGGGGCGAGGCCTGGACGTGGGTGAAGCCCATGGCCCGGCCGGCGTCGCGCAGGGCGTCGAACTCCTCGGGACGCCACCACCGGGCCACCGGGAGGTGCCGGGCGCTCGGTCGCAGGTACTGGCCGAGCGTGACGATGTCGACCCCGACCGCCCGCAGGTCGGCCAGGGTGGCGAGCACCTCGTCCTCGCGCTCCCCCATGCCCAGGATGATCCCCGACTTGGTGGTGAGCCCGGCACCCTTCGACCGGGCCAGCACGGTCAGGCTCCGGGCATACCCGGCCGACGGCCGGACCGCCCGCTGCAGACGGGCGACCGTCTCGATGTTGTGGTTGAGCACGTCGGGCCGGGCATCGAAGACGGTGGCCAGCGACCGGGCGTCGCCCTTGCAGTCGGAGATCAGCACCTCCACGTCCGTCGACGGGCTGCGCCGACGGATGGCGGCGATGGTGGTGGCGAACGCCCCCGCCCCGCCGTCGTCGAGGTCGTCGCGGGCCACACAGGTGACGACGGCGTGCGCCAGCCGCATCCGTGCCACCGCCTCGGCCACCCGTTCGGGCTCCCCGGGGTCGAGCGGCACCGGGTGCCGGGTGTCCACCTGGCAGAACCCGCAGGACCGGGTGCAGCGGGAGCCGTTGATCATGAAGGTGGCGGTGCCGTCCGACCAGCACTCGTAGATGTTCGGACAGCCGGCCTCCTCGCACACCGTGACCAGGTCGAGGTCGCGGATCTGGTGCTGGAGCCCCAGGTAGTCGTCGCCCATCCGGGCCTGCACCCGGAGCCACGACGGCTTCCGCTCGCCCAGGGACAGGCCGGCGGTCGGGTCCACCCCGGATCGCCGGAGCCGGCGGTCGAGCGACCGCTCCCCGGGCCCGGTCGCCGTGGTGGCCGGTGCCGCCGCCGGACGCCCGAAGGCCACCGGTACCGGCCGGGCCCGACCCGCGGGGTCGGGGGCGGGAGTGACGGCGGGGACGGGAGGCGCCGCCGGGGAGCCACCCACCCGGTCGGTGACCCGTTGGACGTCGGTGACCGGTCCCCAGACGGCCGCGGCCGCCGCCACCACGGCGTCGACCACCTCGGCCATCGGGACGTCGATGCCCTCGGCCCGCAGGGAGGTGACACCCCGGTCGGCGATGCCGCACGGCACGATGTGGTCGAACATGCCGAGGTCGGGGTGGACGTTGAGGGCGAAGCCGTGCATGGTGCGTCCCCGGGTGGTCCGGACCCCGATCGCACAGAGCTTGCGGGGGGCGCCCCCGTACCCGAGGCCGGCCCAGATGCCGGGGAAGCCGTCGAGACGACCCACGTCCCCGGCGGCGACACCCAGCGCCACCAGGGCGTCGAGTACCACCTGCTCCGCCCGGCGGACGTGGGCGGCCCCCTGGTGGGGACCCGGTCCCACGGTGACGATCGGGTAGCCGACCAGCTGGCCGGGCCCGTGGTAGGTGACGTCGCCACCCCGGTCCACCCGCACGGCCTCGGCGCCCACCGAGGCCGGGTCGACCAGCACGTGGTCGGCGTCGGCGTGGGAGCCCAGGGTGTAGACCGGGCCGTGCTCGAGGAGCAACAGGTAGTCGTCGGCGCTCCGTCGGCACAGGGCCCGCTGCAGGGCCCACGCCTCCTGGTAGGGGACGCGCCCCAGCCAGCGGACCCTCACCGCGGCCGGGACGTGCCGTCCGCCGGGTGGCTCACAGCTCGCCGGCCCAGTCGCGCTCGTGGAGGATCTCCGCCAGGCGGCGGAGGAACCGGGCCACGTAGGCGCCGTCCACCGCCCGGTGGTCGAAGTTCATGGCGGCCAGGCCCACCGAGTGGATGGCGATCGACTCCGAGCCGTCGGGCAGGGTCACCACCACCGGCTTGCGCGACACCCCGTCGGTCGAGAGGATCGCCACCTGGGGCTGGTTGATGATGGCCCCGGTGAGCAGGGTGCCGAACGGGCCGGCGTTGGTGATGGAGAAGGTGCCACCGCTGATGTCGTCGGCACCCAGGCGCTTGGTCCGGGCCCGGTCGGCGAGGTCGCGGATGCGCCGTGCCATGCCCCGCAGCGTCAGCTCCTCCGCGTGGTGCACGACGGGGACGATCAACCCCTCGTTGTCGAGGTCCACGGCAATGCCCAGGTTGACGTCGTGGTGGACGATGAGGGCGTCCTCTCCCACCGAGGCGTTGAGGTGCGGGTACTCGCGGAGGGCCTCCACGGTGGCCCGGGCGGCGAAGGGCAGGTACGTCAGCGTGTAGCCCTCCTCGGCCCGGAACCGCTCGCCGTGGGCCCGGCGGACCTGCTCGACCCGCTCGTAGTCGATCTCCTTCACCATCAGGGTGTGGGCCGACGTCGCCTTGGAGCGCACCATGTGCTCGGCGGTGCGACGGCGGATGTTGGTGAACGGGATCACCTCGTCACGTCCGGGACCGGCCGGGGCGGTGGGCCGTGCCGGCACGGCCGGCGTCGCAGTCGGCGCCGCCGGTGCCGGTGCCGGTGCCTCGACGGCGGGTACCGGGGCCGGTGCGCGGCCGGCCGGTGCCGAGCCGGCGGCGATGACCGACTCCACGTCGTCGCGGGTGACCCGGCCACCGAGCCCGGTACCGGTGATCGAGGCCGGGTCGATGCCGTGCTCGTTGAGGAGCTTGCGGACCACCGGCGACAGCACCAGGCCGGTGCCGTTGCCGACCGGTGCGGCCGCGGCGGCCGCCTCCGGCACGGAGGGCGCCGGAGCCACCGGGGCGGGCTGCCCGACGGGGGTGGCGGCGACCGTGGGCTCGGGGGTGGGCTCGCTGACCGGGGCGGGCTCGGGCGGGGCGGCGGCAGCGGCCCCGTTGGACGCCGCGCCGTCGCCGATGACGGCCAGCCGGGCACCGACGTCGACGGTGTCGCCCTCCTCGACCAGGATCTCCGTGAGCACGCCCTCGGCCGGCGACGGCACCTCGGAGTCGACCTTGTCGGTCGAGACCTCGAACAGCGGCTCGTCACGGGCGATCTGGTCGCCCACCGACTTCAGCCACTTGGTGATGGTCCCCTCGGTCACCGTCTCGCCGAGCTGCGGCATCGTCACATCAGGCAACGTGGAGTCCCCTTCCGGTCAGCGCCAGCACCGTCTCGCCGAAGGTCTCGGAGAGGGAGGGGTGCGGCTGCACGAACTGTGCCACCTCGTCGGGGGTGGCTTCCCAATTGACGGCCAGGTACCCGGCACCGAGCTGCTCGGTGACCCACGGCCCGGCCATGTGGACGCCCAGGATCTTTCCGGTGGTCCCGTCCGGGCGGCGCTCGGCGATCACCTTCACCAGACCCTCGGTGTCGCCGATGATCCGGGCCCGGCTGTTGCCGCCGAACGGGTCCTTCTTGACCACCACGTCGTAGCCGGCCTCGCGGGCGGCCTCCTCGGTCAGCCCGGCGAAGGCCACCTCGGGGTGGCAGTAGATGGCCCAGGGGACCCGGTCGTAGGCGACAGGCAGGGTCGGCTCACCCAGGATCGACTTGATCACCACGATGGCCTCGGCGAACCCCACGTGGGCCAGCTGGGGGGTATCGGCGACCACGTCGCCCACCGCCCAGACACCGGGGGCGGCCGTCCGCAGGTACTCGTCGGTGACCACGAACCCGCGGGAGTCGATCACCACGCCGGTCCCGTCGCCGAGGAGCCCCTCGGTCCGGGGGCGGCGGCCCACCGACACCACCACGGCGTCGACGGCCAGCTTCTCGCCGGCACCGAAGCCGATGACCGTCCCCCGCCCCGAGGGGTCGGGGGTGTGGCCCTCGAGCCGGGCCCCCACCAGCACATCGATCTTCCGCTTGCGGAAGGAGCGGGCCACCACGTTGGCGATGTCGGCGTCGCACCCGGCCAGGATGGCGGGCAGCGCCTCGAAGACGGTGACCTTGGAACCGAGGTCGGCGAAGAGCGAGGCGAACTCGCACCCGATGGCACCGCCGCCGATGACCGCCACCGACGCCGGGAGGGTGTCGAGATCGAGCACTTCGTCGGAGGTCATCACCGTGGTGCCGTCGATGTCGAACCCCGGGATGGTCCGGGGCAACGAGCCGGCCGCCAGCACCACGTCGGTGCCGGTGACGGTCGTCTCGGACCCGTCGTTGCCGGCGATGTGGACCCGATGGTCGGCCAGCAGGGTGCCAGTCCCGTTGAAGACGGTGATGCCCCGGCCCTTCATCAGGCCCGAGAGGCCCTTGAACAGCTGGTCGACCACCTTCTGCTTGCGGGACTGGCTCACCCCGAACGCCACGGCCGGCACCGTCCCGTCGGTGGGGCCGATGCCGAACTCGACGGCCCCCACCACGGTGCGGTAGACGGCCGCCGTCTCGAGGAACTCCTTGGCCGGCACGCACCCCCGGTGGAGGCAGGTGCCACCCACCTTGTCGAGCTCCACCACCGCCACCGACAGCCCGGCCGCCGCGCCGTAGAGGGCGGCGGCGTAGCCGCCGGGACCCCCACCGATCACCACCACGTCGAAGGTGTCCGCCCCGTCGCCCCCGCCGGTCCCCCCCGATGCCGTGTGCTCCGCTGCCACCTCGGGTCCCGTGGGAACCACCTCCGAACTCGTCGTCTGCCTGCGCCTGTCGGCACCCAGCCTAGTGGTCGGGTCCGGCGCGCCACCTCACGACAGGACCCGCCGCCGGAAGTTCCGGAGCCCGATCCCGAGGAAGAGCGCGGTGAAGCCGACCAGCACCGGGTAGACAATGTAGAGGTGCATGTGGGAGGCGTCGGTAAAGGCCGCCCGCATCCCCTCGTTGACGTAGATGAGCGGATTGACGAGGACGATGGTCTGGAGCCAGTGCCAGCCGCCCGCCTTGACCGGGGCCAGCCGGGTCCACTGGTAGTAGGTGCCTCCGAGGAAAGTCACCGGCAGCACCACGAAACCGAACATCAGACCGATGTTCCGGGGCTCGAAGGTGGTGCCGAGCAGGAGGCCCAACGACGTCATGGCCACGCACGACAGCGGCGCCACGGTCAGGATGATCCACCAGTGGAGGTTGAGGTGGGCCTCGACGCCCTCGGCGTGGACCACCGAGGCGATGGGCAGGACGATGGCCGCCGAGATGGCCCCCTGCACCGCCCCCGACAGCACCTTGGCCACCGGCACCAGCCAGATCGGGCACGGTGCCTGCACCCGGTCCTCGATCTCGCGGGTGTACCCGAACTCCTGGGCCATGGTGAGGGCCACCGACTGGACCCCCTGGAAGAGGATCGAGATGCCGACCACCCCGGGGACCAGCACGGTGGCGAACGCCGACTCGGCCGCCGGGCCGCCGCCGCCGCCGACCCCCTGCCCGATCTTGGGGAAGACGTAGAGGAAGACGAAGCACAGCAGGAACGGCTGGATCACCGTCCGCACCAGGAACTCCACCGTGTGCTTGCGCAGCACCACCAGATCGCGCAGGATCAGGGCCCACAGGGCCGTCCGGCTGGTGGCGAAGGTGGAGCGGGTCGGGCGCGGCTCGATGGCGTGGGCGCCGGCGGTGGTGACGGTCATCAGTCCCGGAGCTCCTTCCCGGTCAGGTTGATGAAGACGGTCTCGAGGGTGGGCTCGCTCACCGACAGGTCGATGACCGGAAAGCCCCCGCCCTCGGCGGCCGCCACCACCTTCGGGAGGAGGCGGTCGTGGCCCTTGACGTGGAGCTCCACCCCGCCGTCGATGGCGCGGGTGTGGGTGACACCGGGGATCTCCGCCGACAGTCGGGCGGCCAGGGCGTCCTGGTCCCCGCCGGCGGTCACCGTGACGATGGTGTCGGCATCGACGGCCTGCTTGAGCCCCCCGGGCGTGTCCATGGCCAGGATCCGCCCATGGTCCATGATGGCCACCCGGTCGCAGAGCTGGTCCGCCTCCTCCATGTAGTGGGTGGTCAGGAGGATGGTCTGTCCCTCGCCGTTGAGCTGGCGCAGGGTCTCCCACAGGGCGAGGCGGCTCTGGGGGTCGAGGCCGGCGGTGGGCTCGTCGAGGAAGAGCACCGCCGGGCGGTGGAAGATGGCCCGGGCCACCATCAGGCGCTGGGCCATGCCACCCGACAGGGCGTAGACCGAGGCCCGGGCCCACTTCTCCAGCTGGAACTGCTCGAGCAGCCCGTCGGCCACCCGCCGCGACTCGGCGGCCGGCATCCCGAAGAGCCGGCCGTGGAAGTACAGGTTCTCCCGGACGGTGAGCTGCCGGTCCAGGGTGTTCTGCTGGCTGACGACGCCGAGGATCTGCTTGGCCAGCGTGGGGTGGGCGACCACGTCGATGTCACCGACGAAGGCGCGACCGGCGGTGGGGATGACCCGGGTGGTCAGCATGCCGGCGGTGGTCGTCTTGCCGGCGCCGTTGGGGCCCAGCAGTCCGAAGATCTCCCCGGACCCGACCACCAGGTCCAGCTCGTCCACGGCCGGGAAGTCGGTGCCGGCGTAGACCTTGGTCAGGCCCTCGGTCCGGATGATGCCGGCGTCGGGGCGGTCGGTGGTGGTGGTGCCGGTCACAGGTCGGGCGGCAACGGCAACGGCTTGCGGCCGGCGAACCCCTCCTCGGCGAAGTGCCACCAGGCCAGGTCGTCCTCGTCTCGCTTCCAGCAGAGGAGGTGGACCACACCCTTGGCGGTCATGGCCGGGAAGTCGAGGAGGCCGCTGTCGGCGTCACGCAGCACGATCTCCTTGCGGCGCAGCTCGGCCAGGGCCGTCGCCACGTCCACGGTGGCGGCGTGGGGATCCTCCGGATCCACGTCCGGGTCCCGGGCCATCTGCCCGTGCCCGTTCATCTGGGCTACCGAGGTCCGGTGGGCGCCCCGTCGCAGTGCGTCGATCAGGACGCGCATGCGGGGCAGCTCGGCCCGCGCCTCGTCCTCGGTCCAGTAGCGCACACCCGCAGGATAGGCGTACGTGCACCGTCGGCCGGCCGCCGCCGCCCGGGGCGACGACAGCCGGCTGGCCTTCATCCCTACTTCGGCGGCATCCGGATGCCGCCGTCCAGTCGGATCAGCTCGGCGTTCAGGTAGCTGTTGGTGGCGATGTGGGCGACCAGCGCACCGAACTCCGCCGGGTTGCCCAGGCGCTTGGGGAAGTTGACCGACTGGCCCAGGGCGTTGCGGGCGTCGTCGGGCAGCATGGCCAGCAGAGGGGTGTCGAAGAGGCCCGGGGCGATGGCCAGCACCCGGATCCCGACCACCGCCAGGTCGCGGGCGGCCGGCAGGGTCATCCCCACGATGGCGCCCTTGGAGGCGGAGTAGGCCAGCTGGCCGATCTGCCCATCGATGGCGGCCACCGAGGCGGTGTTGACGATGACGCCGCGCTCGCCGTCGGCCTGGGGCTCCACCTTGGCGATGGCCGAGGCGGCCTTGGTCATCACGTTGAAGGTGCCGATGACGTTCAGGTTCTGGATGAACTGGAACGGCTCGAGGTCGTGGGGGGAGCCGTCGCGGTTGATGACGCGGCCGACCCAACCGGTGCCCGCGCAGTTGACGGCGATGCGGAGGTTGCCCCCCTCGGCGGCCTGGTCGACGGCGGTCTGGCAGTCCTCGGGGACCGTGACGTCGCCGGCGACGTAGTTGGCGTTGGCGCCGATCTCCCCGGCCACCTCCTTGGCCCGATCCTCGTTGCGGTCGAAGATGGTGACCCGCACGCCCTCGGCGGCGAGCTTGCGGGCGGTGGCCTCACCGAGGCCGGACGCGCCCCCCGTGATGATTGCTGAACTTCCGTTGATCTCCATGCCCGTAGCGTAGGGGAGGCGGTGCCGGGCCGCCCAAATCGCCCGTTCGACCAGGGCGTTCGCCACTACTGGGCGGCGGCGGCCTCCGTGGCCAACCGGTCGACCAGGTCGTTCATCGGGTGGCCCGAGTGGCCCTTGACCCACCCGAAGGTCACCGGGCGGCCGCCGTCGAGCGCCAGGGCGAACAGGGCCTCCCACAGGTCCCGGTTGGCCACCGGCTTGCCTTGGGAGTTCTTCCACCCCTTGCGTTTCCAGCCCGCCCACCACCGCTGCTTGAAGCAGTTGACGACGTACGTGGAGTCGCTCACCACGTGGACCGGGCCGGCGAGGGAGGACAGCGCCTCGACCACCGCGGCGATCTCCATCCGCTGGTTGGTGGTGTGGGCCTCCCCGCCGCTGTCCGACCGTCCGTCCTCGGTGGCCCAGCCCCAGCCTCCGGGGCCCGGGTTCCCCCGGCACGATCCGTCGGTGTACACGGTGGTCACGTCGGATGCGGTCCCGTCGGTGGAGGTGTCGGCCATCGGGACAGCATGCACGCTGGCGGGGGGCGGTGCGACCACCGTCCGACGATGCTCCCCGGCGGCGACCTTTCGTCAGGTACCGGGCGGTGGGAGCATGGGAGCATGCTCTTCGACGGCGTCAGCCACCAGCTCCACGACAGCGACGCCGGGGAGACCGCCGAGTGGGTCGCCGCCTTCGACGACGTGGTCGACTCCCACGGCCGGACCCGGGCCCGCTACCTCCTGATGCGCCTGCTGGAGCGGGCCCGCGAGCACCGCGTCGAGTTCCCCGCCACCGTCTCGAGCCCGTACGTCAACTCCATCCCCACCGACGCCGAGCCCGAGTTCCCGGGGGACGAGTACCTCGAGCGTCGGATCCGGGCCTACATCCGGTGGAACGCCGCCATCATGGTGGTCCGGGCGAACTCGCGCTCGGAGTCGATCGGCGGTCACCTCTCCACCTACGCCAGCTCCGCCGCCCTCTACGAGGTGGGCTTCAACCACTTCTTCCGGGGCAAGGACGTCGGCGGGGTCGGCGACCAGGTCTTCTTTCAGGGGCACGCGTCACCGGGCATCTACAGCCGGGCCTTCGTCGAGGGCCGGCTGAGCGCCGCCCAGCTCGACAACTTCCGGTTCGAGGTCGGCGGTGACGGCCTGTCCTCGTACCCGCATCCCCGCCTGATGCCCGACTTCTGGGAGTTCCCCACCGTCTCGATGGGCCTCGGTCCGCTGAACGCCATCGCCCAGGCCCACATGAACCGGTACCTGGCCGCCCGGGGGCTGGCCGACACCTCGGCCGGGCGGGTCTGGTGCTTCGTCGGCGACGGCGAGTTCGACGAGCCGGAGACCATCGGCTCGCTGGGCATGGCCGGCCGCGAGCACCTCGACAACCTGACCTTCGTGGTCAACTGCAACCTCCAGCGCCTCGACGGGCCGGTCCGCGGCAACGGCAAGGTGATCCAGGAGTTCGAGGCCCTCTTCCGGGGGGCCGGGTGGAACGTCCTCAAGGTGATCTGGGGGCGGGGGTGGGACGACCTCCTGGCCCGGGACACCGACGGCGTGCTCCTCAACAAGATGAACTCGACGGTCGACGGCGACTTCCAGAAGTACGCCACCGAGTCGGGGGCCTACATCCGCGAGCACTTCTTCGGTCCCGACCCCCGCCTGACCGCCATGGTCGCCCACCTCTCCGACGAGGACCTCCAGTCCCTGCCCCGGGGCGGCCACGACTACCGGAAGATCTATGCCGCGTACCTGGCCGCCACCGAGCACGTCGGGGCGCCGACGGTCATCCTGGCCAAGACCATCAAGGGCTGGACCCTGGGGCCGGAGATCGAGGCCCGGAACGCCACCCACCAGATCAAGAAGATGACCCGGGCCCAGCTCCGGACGCTCCGGGACCGGCTCTTCCTCCACGACGAGATCCCCGACGCCGCGCTGGAGGCGGACCTGCCGCCGTACTACCGGCCCGATCCCGACTCCAAGGCGGCCCGGTACCTGGCCGAGCGGCGGGCCCACCTCGGGGGGCCGCTCCCCCGCCGGGTCACCCACCCCAACACCGTCGAGCCCCCGGCCGCCGCCACCTTCGTCGACCTGCTGGGCGGCTCCGGCCGGCAGGCGGCCTCGACCACCATGGCCTTCTCGCGGCTGCTCCGGAACCTGGTGCGCGACCCCTCCATCGGCCGGCGGGTGGTGCCCATCGTCTCGGACGAGGCCCGGACCTTCGGCCTCGAGTCGCTGATCGCCGAGGTGCAGATCTACGCGCCGGAGGGCCAGCGCTACACCCCGGTCGACGCCGGCCTGGCGCTGCACTACGCCGAGAGTGAGTCGGGCCAGGTCCTCGAGGAGGGCATCACCGAGGCGGGGGCCACCGCCACCTTCACCGCCGCCGCCACCGCCTACGCCACCTGGGGCGAGCCGCTCATCCCCTGCTACCTCTTCTACTCCATGTTCGGGTTCCAGCGGGTGGGCGACCTGCTGTGGGCCCTGGCCGACATGCGCGGTCGCGGCTTCCTCCTCGGGTGCACCGCCGGCCGGACCACCCTGAACGGGGAGGGACTCCAGCACCAGGACGGCCACTCGCTGCTGCTGGCGTCGGCAGTGCCCAGCGTGGCCGCCTACGACCCCGCCTTCGCCTACGAGGTGGCGGTCATCGTGGAGGACGGGATCCGCCGGATGACCGGGCCCGCTGCCGAGGACCGGTACTGGTACCTCACCCTCTACAACGAGAACTACCCGATGCCGGCGCTCCCGGCCGACCCCGACGACGCCGCCCGGGTCCGGCTGGGCATCGTCACCGGCATGTACCGGTACGCCGGCGGCGGCCTGTCCGAGGCCGGCGAGGGTGCCGGGGGCGCCGAGGGTGCCCCCCGGGCCACCCTCCTCTTCTCCGGTACCACCTGGCAGGCGGCCATGGAGGCCCGGGACGAGCTGGGCACCGAGTTCGGCGTGGACGTCGACGTCTGGTCGGTGACCTCGTACAAGTCGCTGCGCGAGGACGCCCTGTCGGTCGAGCGCTGGAACCGCCTCCACCCGGGGGAGGCGGCCCGGGTGCCGCTGGTCACCTCGGCCCTGGCCGGGCGGTCGGGCCCGGTGGTGGCCGTCACCGACTTCGTCCGGGCGGTGCCCGAGCAGGTGGCCCGGTTCGCCGGCCGGCCGTTCGTGCCGCTGGGTACCGACGGCTTCGGCCGGTCGGACACCCGGGAGGCGCTCCGCCGTCACTTCGAGATCGACGCCGCCCACCTGGTGGTCACCGTCCTGACCGGCCTGGCCGCCGAGGGACGCCTGGGCACCGACGCGGTGCGCAAGGCCATCGCCCGGTACGGCATCGACGTGACGGCCGGCGACCCCTGGTCCGACTGAGGGCGCGGACCGACCGACGGACGACGGGGCACCGTCCCCGGCACGGCCGGGTCGCCTCTACACTCGACCCGTGCCCGCCCGGAACCTTCATCTGACCGGCAATCCCGACGCCGACGCCCTGCTGACCGACGACCCGCTCGCCCTGTTGATCGGCATGGTCCTCGACCAGCAGATCCCGCTGGAGCGGGCCTTCGCCTCGCCCTTCGACCTGAAGGAACGGCTGGGGGGCACCCTGGACGCCGGCGCCATCGCCGCCATGGACCCCGACGCCCTGGCCGCCGTCTTCGGGGCGAAGCCGGCCCTCCACCGCTTCCCCCGCTCGATGGCCGGGCGGGTCCAGGACGTCTGCCGGATCGTCACCGAGGAGTACGGGGGCGACGCCGCCGCCATCTGGAACGGGGCCGCCGACGGCAAGGACCTCCTGGCCAGGCTCCGCGCCCTCCCCGGCTTCGGCGTCCAGAAGGCCCGGATCTTCATCGCCCTGCTGGGCAAGCAGCGCGGCGTCCGCCCCACCGGCTGGCGCCAGGTGTCCGCCCCCTTCGGCGAGGCCGGCTCCCACCTCTCCATCGCCGACATCGACTCGCCGGCCGCCCTCGAGAAGGTGCGGCGGTACAAGCAGCAGATGAAGGCCGACGCCAAGGCCAAGGCCGCCACCGCCGCCACGTGACCGCTCTACCCGCCCGGCCCGGTGGGCCGCCACCCGGCGGCTGGGGGCTCGACCGGCGGCGCCTCTACCTCTGCACCCCCGACCGGCCCGACCTCGAGGACTTCCTCGCGGCCTGCATCGGCGGTGGGGTCGACGTGGTCCAGCTTCGTGACAAGGTGCTCGGGGACGACGAGCTGGTCGGGCGGGCCCGACTGGCCCACCGGGTCTGCGCCGAGCACGGCGTGCCCCTGGTGCTCAACGACCGGCCCGACCTGGCCCTCCGGGCCGGGGCCGACGGCGTCCACGTCGGCCAGGACGACGTGTCCCCGGTCGAGGCCCGGAAGGTCCTGGGCGACGCGGCCATCGTCGGCCTCTCCACCCACGCACCGGCGGAGCTGGCGGAGGCCGTCGATGCGGGCGTGCCGGTCGACTACGTCTCGGCCGGTCCGGTGGTGGCCACCCCGACCAAGCCGGGGCGCCCGGGCACCGGCCTCGGGTACGTGTCCCACGCGGTGGCGGTCTCGCCGTGGCCGGTCTGGATCACCGGCGGGGCGTCACCGTCGACGGTTCCGGAGATGGTGGCGGCCGGCGCCCGTCACGTCGTGGTGGTCCGGTGGCTCACCGAGGCCGCCGACCCGCGTGACGCCGCCCGGCGGCTGCGGGACGCCATCGACGTCGGACTGGCCTCGGTCGGGATCACCTGACGGCCGTCGGGACGGCCGTCAGCCGGCGGCGCCGGTGCCGCCCGACACGGAGCGGACCTTCGCTCCGGCCGGCAGCGTCACCGGCGGGGCGGACCCGACCTCGGAGAGGGTGAGGTCGACGTGAATGCCGGTGGCGTTGATGGTGAGCTCGGAGACGTACTGGCCCGAGACGGTCACCGCGAACTTGGCGGTCTGGCCCTGCTGGGTGACGGTGAAGGAGTAGACGGATCCGCTCCGGTGGATGTCGGTGGCCTTCTGGGCGTAGGGCAGGTAGCCCTTGACCGGGTCGTAGGCGCTGGCCGGCTGGCTGGCGCCCTTCACGAAGCTCAGGTTGGTGGGACCGGTGGTGGTCGACACCTGGGTGCTCTGGTACTCGAAGGAGCCGATGACCGCCACGTAGAACCGCCGCTTGCCGGTGTCCACGTAGCCGCCGATCCGGTCGGGCGTCTGCCACGTCAGGCTCTGGGTGGTGGCCTGGGTGCCGGTGGTGACCAGCAGCGAGCTGTAGCTCGGGGCGGCCAGGGTGTTCGAGATCGCCGCCTGAAAGGCGGCCTGGTGGGGGGACTGCTGGATCCCCAGCGCCAGGCCGGCCGCGCCCACCACCGTGAGCAGGCCGAGGGTCAACCAGGGGATCAGTCGCTGGGCGTCACTCATTCCGGAGACGCTACGCCAGATCGGGGACCGCGACGGTCGGCGGGACCGGGACTCAGATGCCGATCCGCTGGGCCAGGAGCTCGCGGTGGTAGGAGGGGTCGCCGAGCAGCAGCTCGGAGGACTTGGCCCGCTTGAAGTAGAGGTGGGCCGGGTGCTCCCAGGTGAAGCCGATCCCCCCGTGGATCTGGATGGTCTCGGCGGCGGCGTGGAAGTAGGCCTCGGAGCAGTACGACTTGGCCAGGCTGGCCACCACCGGCAGCTCGTCGGAGTCCTCGGCGGCCGCCCAGCCGGCGTAGTACGCCGCCGACTTGGCCGACTCGACCTCCAGGAGCATGTCGGCGCACTTGTGCTTGATGGCCTGGAAGCTGCCGATCGGCCGGCCGAACTGGATCCGGGTCTTGGCGTACTCCACCGAGCTGTCGAGGCACCGCTGCGCCCCACCGACCTGCTCGGCGGCCAGCGCCACGGCGGCCAGGTCGAGCGTCTTCGACAGGCCGGCCTCGGCACCGCCGTCCGTGCCGATCAGCCAGGCCGGGGTGTCGGCGAACTCCAGCCGGGCCTGCTTGCGGGTCTGGTCCATGGTGGCCAGCGGGGTGCGGGTGAGACCCGCGGCGTCGCCCTGCACGCCGAAGAGGGTGATGCCGGCGTCGGTGCGCCCCACCACCACGATCAGGTCGGCCACGTGGCCGTCCAGCACGAACGACTTGTGGCCGTTCAACTTCCAGCCCTCCCCGTCGGGGGTGGCGGCCAGGGTGACGCCCTCGGTGTCCCACCGCCCGGTGTCCTCGGTGAAGGCCAGGGTGGCGATGGTCTCCCCGGCGGCGATGCCCGGGAGCAGGTCCTCCTTGGCCTTCTGGTCGCCCGAGGTGAGGATGGCGTTGGCGCCGAGCGCCACCGTCGAGAAGAACGGGGCGCACAGCAGGGCGGCGCCCATCTCCTCCAGCACCACGATGAGCTCCACGTAGGAGAAGCCGGCCCCGCCGTACTCCTCGGGGATGGTCAGCGACTGGAGGCCCAGCTGCTCGGCCATCTGGGTCCAGACCGCGGGATCGTAGCCCTCGGTGGTCTCCATCAGGCGGCGGACCTCGGTTTCGGGCGACTTGTCGTCGAGGAACCGCTTGACCGACTTGCGGAGCTCGTCCTGCTCCTCGCTGAAGGCGAAGTTCATCTCTTCTGCATCCCCCTGGGGTGGCCCCCGGCGTGGGGACGGCGTCCTCCGTTGTCTACCAGAACCGGGCCGTAGTTGACCAACGGGTCCAGAAACGCGGGTGACAGCCCGGACCGCCCCTCGGACGGCCCGGCGACGGGTGCCGGGGCACCCGCCGCTACGCTGCGGACCGGTGGGCGGACGACGCCGGCGACGGTCGCCGGGACCGCCCGGAGGTCCGGTTGGCCATGGCAGACACCATCATCGACTACGAGGACGCCACCGTCGAGGTCCACCGGGTGGTGGTGGGCCCGATGGACAACAACGTCTACATCGTCCGGTGCCGCCAGACCGGCGACGCGGTGCTCATCGACGCCGCCAACGAGCACGACCTCCTCCTCGACCTGTGCCGGGCCCTGGGGGTCCGCTCGGTGGTGGAGACCCACGGCCACTGGGACCACATCCAGGCGGTGGAGGCGGTCCGCGACGCCGGGTTCGACGTGGCCGTCACCCGGGCCGACGCCGGCATGCTCCCCTCCTACGACCGGATCCTCGAGGACGAGTCCACCCTGGAGGTCGGCCGGCTCCGGATCGCCACCATCGCCACGCCGGGCCACACGCCGGGGTCGATGTGCTTCGCGGTGGCGGGCACCCCCCTCCTGTTCACCGGGGACACCCTGTTTCCGGGGGGGCCGGGCAACACCTCGTTCGAGAACGCCGACTTCGGCACCATCATCGAGTCGATCGACCGCCGGCTCTTCCGTCGCTTCGGCCCCGACACCCTGGTGCTGCCCGGCCACGGGGGCGGCACCACCATCGGGGAGGAGTCCCCCAAACTCGACGAGTGGGTCGAGCGGGGCTGGTAGGCGCAGACGGCGGTCAGACGGCGGTTGACGGGCGGCGGGGCTCCCGGACCACCTCGATCTCCGGCGGCAGGCCGGTGATGGTGACGCCCCCCGGCACCTCGTCGCCGACCTCGATGGTGACCCGGGCGCCGGCTAGGGGGATCCCCGCCACCTTGAGGTAGCCGATCCCCTCGGGCAGGTTCGGGCAGAGCCAGGTCTTCCCGTAGGGCACCCACGGGTCGAGGCGGAGGAGTGTCCGGAGGCAGAGGAGCGGTGACGCCGCCGACCAGGCCTGGGGCGAGCACGAGGTCGGGTAGCCCACCGGGACGCTCAGCTCGCCGCGATCCAGGCCGCTGAAGAGCTCGGGCAGGCGCCCCCCTTGGGCCATGGCGGCGTCGAGGAGCGACAGGATGAGGGTCTGGGCCGCCCCGTCGAACCCGTACCGGGCCAGGCCGGCGGCCACGATGGCGGTGTCGTGGGGCCACACCGAACCGCAGTGGTAGCTGATCGGGTTGTAGCCGCCGCTGTCGCTGGCCAGGGTGCGGACGCCCCAGCCGCTGAACATCGCCGGTGACACCAGCTTGGCGGCCACCTGGCGGGCCTTGTCCTCGTCGACGATGCCGGTCCACAGGCAGTGGCCGATGTTGGAGGTCAGCGAGTCGATGGGCCGCTTGTCGGCGTCGAGCCCGACGGCGAACCAGCCCTGCTCCTCCAGCCAGAAGTCGCGGTTGAAGGCCACCTTCAGCTCCCGGGCCTTGGCCCGGAACCGCTCGTAGGTGGCGGTGTCGCCAACCTCGAAGGCGAAGTGGGCCCGGGCCAGGTACGCCCCGTAGGTGTAGGCCTGCACCTCGCACAGCGCGATGGGGGCCTCGGCCACCCGGCCGTCGGCGTAGCGGATGCCGTCCCAGCTGTCCTTCCATCCCTGGTTGGCGAGTCCCCGGTCGGTGGCCCGGTGGTACTCGACGTAGCCGTCGCCGTCGGCGTCGCCGAACTGCTCGATCCAGTCGATCGCCCGCTCGGCGTTGGGGAGCAGCTCGTCGACGATCTCCCGGGCCACCCCCCACCGGCGCAGTTCGCCCAGCAGCATCACGAACAGGGGGGTGGCGTCGGCGGTCCCGTAGTAGATGCTGCCGCCGCCGAGCGACAGGGAGGCGGCGTCGCCGAAGCGCATCTCGTGGAGGATGCGACCGGGCTCCTCGTCGTGCCGTGGGTCGATGTCGTTGCCCTGGAAGCGGGCCAACGTCTGGAGCACCCCGAGGGCGAGGTCGGGGTCGACCAGGAGCGCCATCCAGGCGGTCAACAGCGAGTCGCGGCCGAAGACGGTCATGAACCACGGGGCTCCGGCGGCCAGCACCACCCGCTCGGGGAAGTCGGGGTCGAAGATCCGCAGCGCCCCGAGGTCCTCGGCGCTGCGGGCCACCACCTGCTTGAGGCCGGGGTGGTCGGTCTCCACCTGCGGCACCTGGCGCCGCCACCGGGCCAGCCGCTCGGCGGGTTCGGCCCGGTCCACCGGCTGTCCGCAGCGGTAGCGGGGGTCGATGGTGGTGCCGTCGATGACCGCGGCCACCTCGATGCAGGTGGTCCACTCGCCCCGGGCCGGCACGACCACCTCGAAGGTGGCCAGGTCGTGCTCGATGGCCACCGGACCGACGAAGCGGACCTCCACGCCGCGGCTCACCCCGCCCCGCCGGTAGGAGAAGGCCATCACCGACGGCACCGACGGGGCGGCGGCCGTGCTCGGTGCCCCGGTGGTCGACGTGGTGACGTCCCCGGCCCCGGGACCGGTCGCCGCCCGGCCCTCCTTGACGGCGAAGAGGTCGGCGAAGTCGGCCCCCACGAATACCTCGAGCGAGCAGAGCGACGGCTCGTCGCCGAAGTTGCGGATGGTGAGGTCCTCGCGCATCCCCTGGCCGACGTAGCGGGACCGGAAGACCATCAATGTGGAGTCGGCCCGTCCCGGTGGCGGCAGGCTGCGCGATACGAACGTCGACGAGAAGGGGTTGTCGGTGACCGCCGCCAGCGGCTCGGTGCGGGACCCGTTCACCAGCACCTCGAAACGCGACAGGATGCGGGTGTCACGGACGAAGAGGCCCTGGGCGGCGCCCGGGATGATGTCACCGGCCTCCCCGCTGATGGCGAAGGTCGACTCGTCGACCAGGGTGACCACCCCGTGGCCGGCGTCGAGCTGGGCCACCGGTCCGGCGTAGGTCCACGGGTCTGCCATCGGGTCACCGTACTGCCGGCGGTACCGGCGCCGGAAATCACCGACGGCAGTCAGGGCCGCCCACCGGCCCGGCACCGGTAGGGTCGGGTGATGGCAGGTCCCGATGTCGCGCTCGATGAGGGCGACGTCGACCCCGATCCGTTCGTCCAGTTCGGACGGTGGTTCGACGATGCCTCGGCCGTCCTCGACGCCCCGGAGGCGATGGCGGTGGCCACCGCCGACACCGACGGCCGCCCGTCGGTGCGGATGGTGCTCCTCAAGGCCTGGGGCAGGGGAGGGTTCACCTTCTTCACCAACTACGACAGTCGCAAGGGACACGAGCTCGAGGCGAACCCGTGGGCCGCCCTCCTCTTCCACTGGGACCCCCTCGGACGTCAGGTCCGGATCGAGGGGCCGGTCCGTCGCAGCGACCCCGGCGAGTCGGACGCCTACTTCGCCTCCCGGGCGTTCGGCTCCCAGGTCGGGGCCTACGCCTCCCACCAGAGCCGGACGGTCGCCGACCGCCCGACCCTCGACGCCCGGGTGGTGGCGCTGGCGTCCGAACTCGGGGGCGGTGACGTACCCCGTCCGTCCTGGTGGGGTGGCTTCCGGGTCGAGCCCCGCGTCTTCGAGTTCTGGCAGCAGGGCCAGAGCCGGATGCACGACCGCCTGCGCTACGTCCCCGAGGGCGAGACCTGGCGGATCGAACGGCTCCAACCCTGACGGCCGACGGTCGCCCGGGGTACGGCTACTCCTCCGGGCCCACCGGGGCCAGGTCGCCGTCCGCCGCGGCGTCCTCCTCGATGCGCTCAGCGGCGTCGAGCAGGAGGAGGGCGTCGAGCTGGGAGGCCATCGCCTCCACCTCGTCGGCGTCGTAGTAGCTCCGGTTCAACGTCAGGGTCAACTGGCTCTGTACCAGGGCCAGCGCGTCCTCGGCGGCCGAGGCCGCGTCGTAGACGGAGAAGAGGCGGGCCTGCATGGCCTGGGCCGAGATGAACCGCGAGCCACGCTGCTCGGCCTCGGCGGGGAGCGCCCGCAGGGCGTCTCCCGGCGTTCCCGTGACCCCGGCGGCCACCGTCCCGTCCGGCTGGGGAACCGTCACGTCCTCGGTCATCTCGCGCTCCTCTCGTCGTCAGCCGGCCACCGGGTCCCGGTACCGTTCCATCCGTACAACACCGTCCGGGGCCGTCCTCTTCCGGCTCCACCGTCGTGGGGGCGAACCCCCAGGTCGGGGCGGTCGGGGCCCGGATTCCCCCTACGCCCGTAGGAGAAATGCCGGGGGGAGGGTAGGCTCGCGACGTGCACGACGACTCCGCCCCGGCCACCGGGGCCACCGCGCCGCTCCTCGAGGTCGTGGACCTCCACGTCTCGGTCGAGGGGACCCCCATCCTGCGGGGGGTCGACCTCACGGTCGGCATGGGCGAGGTCCACGCCGTGATGGGCCCCAATGGATCGGGGAAGTCGACCCTCGCCAAGGTGCTCCTCGGCCACCCCACCTACCAGGTCACCGCCGGCGCCATCCGGTTCAAGGGCGACGACGTGACCGCCTGGCCCACCGACGTCCGGGGCAAGGCCGGGCTGTTCCTTGCCTTCCAGGAGCCCGAGGCCATCGAGGGCGTGCCCGTCATCCAGTTCCTCCGCCAGGCCCTCTCGGCCCGTCGGGGCATCGACCTGTCGGTGCTGGAGGTCCGCCTGATGATGATGGAGTGGATGGAGAAGCTGGGCATGGACCCCGCCTTCGGCGAGCGCCACCTCAACGACGGCTTCTCCGGCGGCGAGAAGAAGCGGAACGAGATCCTGCAATTGGCCATGCTCGACCCCGAGCTGGCCGTCCTCGACGAGACGGACTCGGGTCTCGACGTCGATGCCCTCCGCACCGTCGCCCGCGGCGTCCACACCGTGCGGGAGACCCGGCCCGACCTCGGGGTGCTGGTCATCACCCACTACCAGCGGATGCTGGACGAGCTGGCCGCCGACCGGGTCCACCTCCTGGTGGACGGGGTCATCGTGGCCGAGGGGGGGCCGGAACTGGCCCTCACCCTCGAGACGGAGGGCTACGACGCATGGCGGGCGTAGCCGATCCGGTGCGGCGCCTGGACGTCGCCACCCTGAAGCAGGACTTCCCCCTCCTGGCCCGGCGGGTCGACGGCCGTCCCCTCACCTATCTCGACTCGGCCGCCTCCTCGCAGCGGCCCCGCCAGGTGCTCGACGCCATGCGAGAGTACGACGAGACCACCCACGCCAACGTCCACCGCGGCGTCTACCGCATCGCCGAGGAGGCCACCCGCCGCTTCGAGGCGGCCCGGACGACGGTCGGCCGGTTCATCGGAGCCCCGGTGCCCGGTCGCGAGGTGCTCTTCGCCAAGAACGCCACCGAGGGGCTCAACCTGGTCGCCAACGCCTGGGGGCGCACCCACCTCCACGAGGGCGATGTGATCGTGCTCACCGAGATGGAGCACCACGCCAACATCGTCCCCTGGCAGATGCTGGCCGAGGAGCGGGGTGTCACCATCCGGTGGATCCCGGTGGACGACGACGGCGGCCTGATCCTCGACGACCTCGAGCAGCTGGTCGACGGGTCCCGCCTGGTCGGCGTCACCTGCATGTCCAACGTGCTCGGCACCCTCAACCCGCTTCCGGAGATCGCCCGGGTGGCCCACGCCGCCGGCGCGGTGGTGGTGGCCGACGGTGCCCAGTCGGTGCCGCACCTGCCCACCGATGTCACCGCGCTGGGCTGCGACTTCATCGCCTTCAGCGCCCACAAGATGCTCGGGCCGACCGGCATCGGCGTCCTGTGGGGGCGTGAGGAGCTGCTGGCCCCGCTGCCGCCGTTCCTGGGCGGCGGCGAGATGATCCTGGATGTCCGCAAGGACGGCTTCACCCCCAACGACCTGCCGTGGCGCTTCGAGGCGGGGACCCCGCCGATCACCGAGGCGATCGGGCTGGGTGCCGCGGTGGACTACCTCGAGGCCGTCGGCATGGAGGCCGTCCGGGCCCACGAGATCGCCCTCACCACCTACGCCATGGAGTCGCTGGCGGAGCGGTTCGGCAAGGACATCCGCATCTTCGGGCCGCCCGACCCCACCGACCGTGGCGGCGTCCTCTCGTTCGCCTTCCGGGACATCCACCCCCACGACCTGTCGCAGGTGCTCGACCAGTACGGGGTCTGCGTACGGGCCGGCCACCACTGCGCCAAGCCCCTGATGCGGCGCCTGGGGGTCAACGCCACGGCCCGTGCCTCCCTCGCCCTCTACAACGACGAGTCGGACGTCGACGCCCTGGCCGATGCGCTGGCCGAGGCGGGGGCGTTCTTCGGATGAGCGCCTCCCGGTACGCTGGCGTGGTGAATTGCACGGCTGCCACCCTCGGGTACGACGGGAGCCGGTCCTGATGGCCGGACTCGAAGACCTCTACCGCGAGATCATCCTCGACCACTACCGCTCCCCCCGGAACCGGGGCGAGCTCGAGTCGCCGCCCGCCACCCGGGTCGAAGGTTTCAACCCGCTCTGCGGCGACGAGATCGTCGTCACCCTCGACGTGGACGACGGTGTGCTCTCGGACATCAAGATCGCCGGCACCGGCTGCTCCATCAGCCAGTCGTCGGCTTCGCTGATGTCGGCGGCCGTCAAGGGGAAGGACCTCGCCGAGGTGCGCGACCTCATCCACACCTTCAAGGGCATGATGTCGATCCACGAGTCGTCCCTGCCCGGTGCCGCCGACGACGCCGAGCCGGAGGAGCCCACGCCGGTCGACGTCGACGCCCTCGGCGAGCTTGCCGCGCTCCAGGGCGTGGTGAAGTTTCCGGTGCGCATCAAGTGCGCCACCCTCAGCTGGAACACGCTGGCCCAGGGCCTCGACGAGGCCGCCACGGGCACCGACGGCGTCTGAACCCCGCCGTCGGCGGCGGCGCCTGGCCGCCGGTCAGCAGGGGGTGGGGTCGAAGTCCGTCTCGATGGTGGTGCTGGTGATGGTCGGCCCCGAGGTGCCGGAGGTCGATCCGCCGGTGGCCGGGGTGGACCCGCCCGATCCGACCGTGGTGGTGGATGCCGGCGTCGGGTAACCGTCCGGACCCGGTGGCGGGGTCAGCACCGCCTCGGGGGCCTGACCCAGGAGCTGGGTCACCGCCGCCTCGGCCCCGGGCTGCTGGACGTAGAGCACCGAGCCGTACGAGGCGAAGGCGGAGGAGCTCGCCCCGTAGGTGGGCATGGTCGCGGTCACCAGGGCACCCGAGGAGAAGGTGTGGAACTGCTGGGCCAGTGATGCCAGCTCGGCGACGGTGAAGGTGTTGTCAATGGTCACTCCCTGGACGACCGAACCGATGAAGGCGTTGAGGGTCAGCGGGTTGTACCGGGTCTCCGCCTGGTTGATGAGTGCCTTCAGGAAGGTGTTCTGGCGCTGGATTCGCCCGAAATCGCTGGTGCCGTCGTACTGCCAATAGCCGTTCTTCTCGTACTGGTAGTGCCGGCTGCGGGCCACCGCCAGCGCGTAGCCGCCGTTGAGGTGCTGGCACCCCGGTGCCGTGATGTTCAGCCCCGTGTAGGTGTCCTTGGCCGGGTAGGGGAAGTCGAGGTTGATGCCCCCGATGGCGTCGACCGCCCCCCGGAACCCGGCGAAGTCCACCTGCACCACGTGGTTGATGGGGATGCCGAAGTTGGCCTCGATGGTCTGGACGAGTTGATCCGGGCCGTTGCCGTAGGTGGCGTTGATCCGGTTGTACTTTCCGGTCAGGTTGGTGTTGCCGGCCACCGCCACCATGGTGTCGCGCGGGATGGAGAGGACCCGGATCTGGCCGGTCGAGGGGTCAACGTGGATGATCTTGACCACGTCACTGCGCTGGCCGGTCTGGGTGGTCGGTGAACCGAAGTGGGATGCATCGGAGGTCGACAGGCCGAGCCGGCTGTCCGAACCGATGACCAGCACGTTGAACGGCTGGCCGGTGGCCGCCGTAGTGAGGTGCCTGACCTCGACCTTGGTGACCTGGTTGAACCGGTACTGGATGTAGCCGTAGCCGAGGCCCACGACCACCAGCACCAGGGCGACGAGGACCACGGCGCCCAGCAACACCCGGTCGAGCCAGCTCCGCTTGCGCTTTCGGCGCCTCCCCGTTCCGGAGCGTCGGCGGTCCCGTCGGGTGGACGGCGGCCCGTAGTCGCCTGGAGGGACGGGGACGGGTACCCCGGGCATCGCGGCACCGTCCTCGGATGCACCGTCCTCGGATGCACCGTCCTCGGATGCACCGTCCTCGGATGCACCGTCCTCGGATGCACCGTCCTCGGATGCACCGTCCTCGGATGCACCGTCCTCGGATCCGGACGGCGTGCCGTCCGGATCCGCGCCACCGGCATCCCCGTCCTCGGGATGGTCGTCCTCCGCCGGCGACGGCCCACCCGTCCCGGCGCGGTGGGCGCCGCCTCGGCGGCGGTCTCGGCGGGCCATAGGCGATGAGGCTAGCCCCACCACCGCCGGTGACGGCTCGCGGCCAGGGCGGCCAGGCGTCGACGCCTCCGCGCGGCCAGGGCACCGGCACACGCATCGGCCGGTCGGTCGGTCGAGCTCCCGACGCGCCGTAGTGGCCCGTCGACCGGTCCGGTCAGTTCGCCCCGGTGGGGAACGGCATGGCCGCGACCACGGCGCCGCCGTTGACCGGTGGACCCAGGAGGGGGGTGACCACGTCGGAACCGGGAGCGAACCAGAACAGCGACGTGTCGCCACCGCATCCCAGCGTGGACTCGAGTGCCAGCCGGTCGTGGTAGGTGCCGAGCACCGCGACGCTGGCCCCCGGAGTGACGCCGGGGATGGTCACCGGGTCAGGTGAGGCCGGATCGAGGCGGGTCAGGCGTAGGCGGCGTACCCGGTGCGGTCCACCACCTCGGCCAGCTCGGCCCCGCCCGAGGCGACCACCCTGCCGGCCGACAGGACGTGGACCACGTCCGGCTCGAGGACCTTCAGGAGCCGGCGGAAGTGGGTGATGGCCAGGACCCCGAGACCCCACTCGGTGGTGGCCTCCTCCACCCGGCGCCCCACCGCGGCCAGGGCGTCGACGTCGAGGCCGGAGTCGATCTCGTCGAGGACGGCGAAGCGCGGTCGGAGCACCCCCATCTGGAGCGCCTCGTTGCGCTTCCGCTCCCCACCGGAGAGGTCGACGTTCAGCGGGCGGGTCAGGAACCGCTCGTCGAAGCCGATCCGCCCGGCCTCGACGCGCATGCGTCCGGCCACGTCGTCATCGGCCCCCGGGCCGGCCGCCGGACGGGCGGCGCGCAGCGACGACTCCAACGACACGCCGGGTACCTCGATGGGGTGCTGCATCCCCAGGAACAGGCCCGCCCGGGCCCGCTGCCAGGTGGGCAGCGACAGGAGGTCGACCCCGTCCAGGGTCACCGATCCGCCGAGCACCTCGTAGCCCGGTCGGCCCATCAGGACGTGGGCCAGGGTGCTCTTCCCCGAACCGTTGGGACCCATCACGGCGTGGACCTCGCCGCCCCGGACGGTCAGGCTCACCCCCCGGAGGATCTCCTTGCCGGGCACGCCGGCCCGGAGGTCCTCGATGCGCAGCTCGCCGGGGCTCACGGGACCACCACCGAGACGCCGTCGTCATCGACCACCAGGTCGTAGACCGGCACCGGCCGGGTGGCCGGGAGCGAGCACGGCGCGCCGGTGCGGAGGTCGAAGGTCGACCCGTGCTTGGCGCACTCGAGCTCGCACTCCTCGGGCCACACCTCACCGTCGGCCAGCGAGAAGTCCTCGTGGCTGCAACGGTCGCCGACCGCGAAGTACTCGTCACCGATCCGGACCAGGGCGATCCGCAGGCCGGCGGCGTCGAACCGCCGGGCCTGCCCGGACTCGAGCTCGTCGCGGCCGCAGAGCCGGGCGGTCTCAGGCACCGTGCTCCCCCGTCCGGTCGGCCAGCGCCCGGCTGATGGTGGCCCGGGCGCCCGCCACCGGCACCTGCGAGGCGATGTCCTCGAAGAACCCGGCCACGATGAGGCGCTCGGCCACCGACGGCTCCACCCCCCGTGACTCCAGGTAGTACCGCTGGTCCTCGTCCACCGGTCCGACCGTCGACCCGTGACTGCAACGCACGTCGTTCTCCTCGATGTCGAGGTTCGGCACGGAGTCGGCATGGGCCCCCTCGTCGAGCACCAGGTTGTGGTTGGTCTGCATGGCGTCGGAGCGCACGGCCCCTGGCCGGACCCGGATCAGGCCGCTGTACACGGAGTGCGACCGGTCGGCCACCGCCCCCATGAAGAGGAGGTCGCTGGTGGTCCGGGGCGCCACGTGGTCCTGCAGGGTCCGGAAGTCGAGCATCTGGTCGTCGCGGCCGAGGTAGGCGGCGCGCAGCTTGCTGGTCCCGGACTCGCCGGCCAGCGACGAGTCGGTGCGCAATCGGGCATAGCCCCCGCCCAGGGCCACGGCGAAGCTGTGGAGATGGGCCTCGGCGCCGATGACGCTGGCCTGGTGGGCCAGCTGCCAGGTGGCCGACCCGAGCGACTGGACACCCACGTAGGCCAGGCTGGCGCCGTCGGCGACCTGGAGCTCGGTGACCGGGACCACCAGGTGCGCCGGCGGGTCCGCCGCCGTGTCGACGGGTGCCAGCACGGCGAGCAGCCCGCTGTCCACGTCGACGACCAGCTCGACCACCGCGGCCGAGGAGCCGGCACCGGCCCGGACCACCGTCCGGGGGAACACCGCCCGCTCGGAGCGCCCGTTGACCACGTGGACCACCACCACCGGATCGTCCAGGGTCACGCCGGGGGCCACGTCGACCACCAGCGGGTCGATCGAGAAGGCGTCGTTCAGGAGCACGAAGTCCCCCGGGTCGGTCGCCACCGCCCCGAGCAGGACCCGGGCATCGGCGTGCTCGGTCAGGCGGCCGATCGACACCGACTCCTCCGGGGCGGTGCAGGCCACCGTGGCCAGGACCCCGTTGATGGTCACCATCAGCCCCGATCGGGGTCCCAGGGCGTCGACCAGCGACCGGACCCGGTCGGAGGCGGAGGATCCCTGCCCACCGTCCGACCCCTGGTCGGCGGCGTCGGGTGCGCGGTAGCGGTCGAGGTCCAGGCGGTCGATGCGGCTGTAGCGCCAGACCTCGTCCTTCTCCGTGGGCAGGGGGGCCGAGGCGAAGGCCTCGGCCGCCGCGGTGCGTCGCGCCTGCAGCCAGGGGGACCCGGGGAGGGCGGCGGCGTGCTCGGGGGTGAAGGTCGACAGGATCGGGTGCCTTTCGCGGGACGAGGCCCGCCATTGAGCCCCGGCCATCCATGTTAGTGGCCCCTTCCGGCGACCCCGACAGGGGCCGCCTACGCTCTCGGACATGCCCTCCACCATCGACTCCTTCACCTCCGAGGTCATCTCGCTCGAGGTCTCCGGCCACGTGGCGACGCTCTGGCTCGACCGGCCCGAGAAGCGGAACGCCCTGGGCCCGGCCTTCTGGACCGATCTGCCCCGGGCGGTGGCCGCGGTGACCGCCGACCGGGACGTCCGGGCCCTGGTGGTGGCCGCCCGGGGCCCCCACTTCAGTGTCGGGCTCGACCTGGTGGCCATGTCGGGCCTGGTGGGGCCGCCCGAGGTTGGGGACGGGGCCCGGTCGTCGGCGGCCGCCCGCGCCCAGTCGGCCCGGGCCGAGGTGCTCCGCCTGCAGGCCTCGGTCAGCTCCCTCGCCGAGTGCCCGGTGCCGGTGATCGCCGCCATCCACGGCTACTGCATCGGCGGGGGCGTCGACATCGCCGCCGCCTGTGACATCCGCCTGGCCAGCGCCGAGGCCCTGCTGTCGGTCCGGGAGGCCAAGGTCGCCATCGTCGCCGACCTGGGCAGCCTGCAACGCCTCCCCCGCATCATCGGCAAGGGGCAGGTGGCCGAGCTGGCCTACACCGGCAAGGACATCACCGCCGCCCGCGCCCGCGACATCGGCCTGGTCAACGACGTGTCGGCCGACGCCGACTCGGTGCTGGCCGACGCCCGGGCCCTGGCCGCCGAAATCGCCGCCAACTCGCCGCTGGCCGTCCAGGGGACCAAGGCGGTGCTCACCGCCTGCGAGGACCGGTCGGTGGCCGATGGGCTCGACTACGTGGCCACCTGGAACGCCGGCTTCCTCGCCTCCGACGACCTGGTCGAGGCCATGGCCGCCTTCATGGAGAAGCGGCCGCCCACCTTCACCGGCCGCTGACCGTCCGGGGTTGGCCTCAGCGCCCCCGGCGCCACCACCGGCCCGACCGGCGCTCGTCCCGGGCCTCGTCGGCCTCGACCTCGGCGATCACGTCGGGACCCACCGCGTTGATGATGTCCTCGGCCTGGTCGAGCAGGGACGCCGCCTCGGCGTCGGGGACGTCGGGCATCGGCTCGAGGGGCGGCTCCACCAGCGAGCCCCGGGCCCACCCCTGGTCGGCGAGCCGGGGGGCGTAGGAGGGGCAGTTCTCCGGGCATTTCCACGGTGCGTCGGGGGCCAGGTCGAGGCTGCAGAACCGTGCGACCTCCCCCGAGTCGTAGGTCCGGCTCTGAAAGTGCTTGCACTCTTCCCTCATGGGCATGCACCCATTGTGCCCGTTCCGGGCGGCCGGCGGTCCCCAGGGGCCCGCCGGCGGCCGGCGGAGCCGGTCAGCCGACCGAGCCCTCCATCTGCAGCTCGATCAGGCGGCTCCACTCGACGGCGTACTCCATCGGCAGGGTGCGGGTGATCGGCTCGATGAAGCCGTTGACGATCATCCCCATGGCCTGGGTCTCGGAGAGCCCGCGGCTCATCAGGTAGAAGAGCTGGTCGTCGCCGACCTTGGACACGGTCGCCTCGTGGCCGATGCGGGCGTCGCGCTCCCCCACCTCCATGTACGGCTTGGTCTCCGAGATGGAGGTGTCGTCGAGGAGCAGGGCGTCGCAGCGGACGAAGCTCTTGGCGTGCTTGGCCCCCTCGTCCACGTGGACCAGGCCCCGGTAGGTGGTGATGCCGGTGTCCTTGGAGATCGACTTGGAGACGATGGTCGACGTGGTCTCCGGGGCGGCGTGGACCATCTTGGCGCCGGCGTCCTGATGCTGGCCGGCGCCGGCGTAGGCGACGGACAGCACCTCGCCCGAGGCCTTCGGCCCCATCAGGTAGACGGAGGGGTACTTCATGGTCAGGCGCGATCCGATGTTGCCGTCGATCCACTCCACGTGGGCCTCCGCCTCGGCGCGGGCCCGCTTGGTGACCAGGTTGTAGACGTTGTTCGACCAGTTCTGGATGGTGGTGTAGGTGATGCGGGCACCCTCCAGGGCCACCAGCTCGACCACCGCGGAGTGCAGTGAGTCGGTGGTGTAGACGGGAGCGGAGCAGCCCTCGACGTAGTGGACCTGTGACCCGACGTCGGCGATGATCAGGGTCCGTTCGAACTGGCCCATGTTCTCGGCGTTGATCCGGAAGTAGGCCTGCAGGGGCTGGTCGACGACCACCCCCGGCGGCACGTAGATGAACGAGCCCCCGGACCAGACGGCGGAGTTGAGCGCCGCGAACTTGTTGTCGTTGGGCGGGATCACCGTGCCGAAGTACTTCCGGACCAGGTCGGGGTAGTCGCGAACGGCGGTGTCCATGTCACAGAACAGGACACCGAGGGCCTCGAGGTCCTCGCGGTTGCGGTGGAAGACCACCTCGGACTCGTACTGGGCGGTGACCCCGGCCAGGTACTTGCGCTCGGCCTCGGGGATGCCCAGCTTCTCGTAGGTGTCCTTGATGGCGTCGGGGAGATCGCTCCACTCGTTGACCTGCTCCGACGTCGGCTTGATGTAGTAGTAGATGTCGTCGAAGTCCAGGTCGGGCATGTTGACGGCGAACCACTCGGCCATCGGCCGCTTCTCGAACCGCTGGAGGGACCGGAGCCGGAAGTCCAGCATCCACTGGGGCTCCTTCTTCATGGCCGACATCTCGCGGACGATCTCGACGCTGAGACCCTTCTTCGGCTTGAAGACGTAGTCCTCTTCGTCGGACCATCCCAGCTTGTACCGGCCGAGGTCGAGATCCGTGGTGGTCATGGGCGCTCCCGGGGACAGCCGTCCGGTCGGACGGCTATTTCTCCTACGTAGATAGTAACAACCCCACCGCCCCCGGCGTACAGGCGGGCCGATCCCCAGGTGGGCGGACGTGCCAGCATGGTCGGATGCCCACTGCCGACGACACCCGGACCGACGACGACCCGGGCGGGGCCGGCCCGCCGGCCCGGTCGGGGCCGCCCCCCGCCCCCGAGCGGCGGCCGGTGGAGCTGCGGGCCCACGGCGACCTCCGGGTCGACGACTGGTTCTGGCTCCGCGATCGGGACGATCCGCAGGTCATCGCCCACCTCGAGGCCGAGAACGCCTACACCGAGGCGGCCACCGTCCACACCGCCGGGCTCCGCCGGGCCCTCTTCGAGGAGATGGTGGCCCGCATCGAGGAGACCGATCTGTCGGTCCCGTCCCGGAAGGGGCCGTGGCTCTACTACAGCCGGACGGTGGAGGGTTCCAGCTACGCCATCCACTGCCGGCGTCGGGCCGGGGACGACGAGGCCGCGCCGGGCCCGGGGCCCGGCAGGTCCGACCTGCCCGGCGAGGAGGTGATCCTGGACGAGAACGCCCTGGCCGCCGGGCACGACTACTTCGCGGTGGGCAACCTGTCGGTCAGCCCGGACCACCGCTGGATGGCCTACTCGACCGACACCACCGGGGGCGAGCGGTACACCATGCGGTTCCGCGACCTCGCCACCGGCCGCGAGTCGGCCGAGTGGCTCGACGACACCTCCTACGGCGTGGCCTGGGCCAACGACAACGCCACCGTCTTCTACGTCCGGGTAGACGAGGCCATGCGGCCCCACCGGCTCTGGCGCCACCGGGTGGGCACCGACCCCGGCGGCGACGTGCTCGTCCACGAGGAGCCCGACGAGCGGTACTACCTCGGCGTGGGCCGGACCAAGGACGACCGGTTCATCCTGATGGGCCTCGACTCCAAGGTGACCTCGGAGTACCGGGTGCTCGACGCCGACGACCCCGGGGGCCGGTTCTCGACGGTGGAGCCGCGCCGGCAGGGGATCGAGTACAGCGTCGACCACGACCGGGGCGATCCCGACGGTGGCCGGCCGGGGCGCTTCCTCATCGTGACCAACGACGGGGCGGAGGACTTCCGGCTCATGGAGGCACCCGAGGACGCTCCGGGCCGGGACTCGTGGACCGAGATGATCCCCGGGCGCCCCGGGGTGCGGCTCGACGCGGTCGACCCCTTCGCCGGCCACCTGGTGGTGTTCGAGCGTGAGGACGGCGAGACGAGGATCCGGGTGGTGGACGCCGCCACCGGCACCTCGACCCCGGTGGCCCAGCCCGAGACGCCCTCGACCGTCTGGGCCGGGGCCAACCCCGAGTACGACACCACCGTCCTGCGCTACGAGTACACCTCCATGGTGACGCCCCGGTCGGTCTTCGACCTCGACCTGGCCACCGGCGAGAGCGTGCTTCGCAAGCGGCAGCCGGTCCTCGGCGACTTCGACCCGGCCCGCTACCGCACCGAGCGCCGGTGGGCGGCGGCCGACGACGGCACCCGGGTGCCGGTGTCGCTCGTCTACCGCCCCGACCTGGTCGACCCGGCTGGGTCCGGCGGAGGCGCCCCCTGCCTGCTCTACGGCTACGGCTCCTACGAGGCCTCGATGGACCCGACCTTCTCGTCGCTCCGGCTCAGCCTCCTCGACCGGGGCATGGTCTTCGCCATCGCCCACGTCCGGGGCGGCGGCGAGATGGGCCGGCACTGGTACGAGGAGGGGAAGTTCCTGGCCAAGCCCAACACCTTCACCGACTTCGCGGCCTGCGCCCGGATGCTGGTCGAGGAGGGGTGGACCGCCCCCGACCGCCTGGTGGCCCGGGGGGGCAGCGCCGGTGGCCTCCTGATGGGCGCCGTCGCCAACCTGGCCCCAAAGCTCTTCCGGGCCATCGTCGCCGAGGTGCCCTTCGTGGACTGTCTCACCACCATCCTCGACGAGACGCTGCCCCTCACCGTGCTCGAGTGGGAGGAGTGGGGCAACCCGGTCGAGGACCCCGAGGTCTACGCGGTCATGAAGTCGTACTCCCCCTACGACAACGTCCGGTCGACCGACGCCGACGGCCACCCGGTGCGGTACCCGGACATTCTGGCCACCGGCGGGCTCTCCGACCCCCGGGTGGGGTTCTGGGAGCCGGCCAAGTGGGTGGCGAAGCTGCGGGCCGCCAACCCCGACAACCGGGTGCTGCTCAAGACCGAGATGGGCGCCGGCCACGCCGGCCCGTCGGGCCGCTACGACGCCTGGCGCGACGAGGCCTTCGTCTACGCCTTCGTGCTCGACGCCGTCGGGCTCACGGAGCCGCCGTCGTCGTAGGGGTGCCGGCCGACGATCCCGCCACCGTCGAGGTGGTCGAGGTGGCGGTGGGCTGGAACGTGGCGGTGAACGGCGACTGGAGGGGGCTCGGCAGCACCACCGGGAGCCCGTTCAGGGTCATGGTGGCGGTGGCGGCGCCGAGCTCCACGGTCATCGGGCCGGTGGTCGACAGGACCTGGCTCGATCCGGCGGACAGCGTCCCGGTGAAGACGGTGCTGCCGGTGGTCCGGTTGGTGGCGTCCACCCAGCACTGTCCGGTGGCCGACAGCGTCACCTGGTAGGCCCCGGTGCCGACCGGGTAGGTGGCGGTCCCCGCCGTGGAGGTGAGGGCCACGACCTGGGTGGGTCGGGTGGTCGGCGTGGTCCGGGGCGGCGCCGTCGCCTTGGTGGTCGAGGTGGTGTGGTGCGGCGCCGTAGTCCCGTGGGCGGAGGTGGCGGTGGTGGTGGTGGCCGGGGGTGAGGCGTGCCCGGTACGGGCCGGGCGGCGGCTGCCGGCGTAGGCCAGGCCGGCGAAGGCCAGCAGCACCACGACCACCACGGAGGTGACCGCCCAGCGCCGGGGCCGGTGGTTCATCGACTGGAGCGCCTGGCGGCGGGCCCGGTCCGAGCGGAACCCGTCGGCGGCGGCCTCGGCCGACCGGCGGCCCCGGTCGGTGGAGTGGTTGTCGTCGAAGACGATGGGGGCGTCCGGATCGGGGAACCCGCCGCCGTCGCGGACCGGGACCGGCGGCACCTCCCGCTCGCCGGGCGTCCCCTGGATGTGGACCGACGGGGTGGCCGTGGACGGGTCCCCCGAGCTGCCGATCACCCGGACGGCGGGCCGGTCGACCCGTTCGGACAGGTGCTCCATGGTCCCGAGGGCGGACTGGTAGTCGCGGACGGAGTGGCTCTCGTCCGCGGAGGGTCGCCAGGTGAGCTTCACCACCACCGCGCCGAGCGCGACCACCACGACTGCCACCACCGCGATCCACATCATGACTATTCAACCCGACGCGGGCCCCCCCGTGGGGGCGTGCCGGTCTCAGATGGCGGTGACCGACGTCATGCCGCCGTCCACGGTCAGGTGGGTGCCGGTGACGAACGACGCCTCCTCCGACAGCAGGAAGCGGACGGGCCGGGCGATCTCGTCGGGTGAGGCGATCCGCCGGAGCGGCGTCCGCTCCTCGATCTGCTGCCGGAAGCCGGGGATCTCGAAGGCGGGGCTGAGCATGGGCGTGACCACCGCCCCCGGGCAGACGGCGTTGACCCGGAAGCCGTCCATGGCGTAGCGCTGGCCGATCGAGCGCATCACCCCCAGCACGCCGGCCTTGGACGCGCAATAGGCGGTGAGCATGACGCTCCCGAAGAGCCCCTCGATGGAGGAGATCAGGACGACGGCCGAGCCGGGGCCCGCCTCCCCGAACGGGCCCAGCAGCTCTTTGCAGATCATGGCGGCCGCCCGCAGGTTCACGTCGAGGGTGCGGTCCCAGGTGGCGTCGTCGATGAAGTCGACCGACATCGGGCCCGACACCCCGGCGGCGTGCACGAACCCGCCGAGCGAGCCGAGGGCGGCCGCCGTGGGGGGCACCTCGGCGGCCACGGCCGCCGAGTCGGCCACGTCGACGACCGTCCAGTCGCTGACCACCCCGAACCGGTCGTGGCAGAGGGTGGCGGTCTCCTCGGCCCCTTCGGCGTCCACGTCCCAGACCGCCACCGGTCGACCCACCTCGGCCAGGGCCAGCGCCGACTCGCGCCCGATGCCCGACGCGCCGCCGGTGACCAGCACCCCGGTCCCCGGCGACCCCAGCCGGTCGCCCCGGGCCGGCGACCGCTTGGCCCGCACCGAACGGGTGGTGGCCCGCGGGGCGCGCGAGGCCGGGTTGGCCGGCACCGCCGGGGTCTTCGACGCCCTGGGCGCCCGCTTGGCCGGTGCCCGCTTGGCCGGCGCCTTCCCGGCGGGGGTCGGACGGGTCTCGGCGTCGAAGGCTCGGGGACTCATCGGAGCAGCTTGGCAGAGCCCCGGCGCCGGGCCACGGACCGTCGCGGTCGGCGGCCCCCGGGTCGGTGCCCGGGTCGGCCGGATCAGGTCCGGAGCCGCGACCTCGGGCGGAGGGCGGGATCGAGATCGGCCCGCCGGGGATTGGTGCGATCGCGCTCGGAGACGATCGGATCGGCCACGCCCCAGTCGGCGCCGATGGCCGGGTCGTCCCAGGCCACCCCCAACTCGTCGTCGGCGTTGTAGTATCCGTCGACCAGGTACCACAGCGTCAGGTCGGTGAGGGAGGCGAACCCGTGGGCCACCCCCGGCGGGATGAAGAGCCCCCGGTCGTGGTCGCCGTCGAGGTCGAGCGTGAGGGTGGCCCCGTCGGTGGGCGAGCCCTGGCGCAGGTCGTGGAGGACAACCCGGGCGGTGCCCCGGAGCACGTACCAGTAGTCGGCCTGGTGGAGGTGGTAGTGGAGGCCGACGATGGCGCCCGCCTGCTTCTCGGAACGGTTGCCCTGGGTCATCTCGCGGCCGAGCGGGAACCAGCTGCGCCGGTAGGTCTCCACGAACCGGCCCCGTTCGTCCCCGTGCCGGTCAGGCTCGACCACGATCACATCGGCGATGACGGCGGACTCTTCGATCTTCGGCACGGCTACTTCCCCTCTTGGTCGGACCCGGCGTTCGCCAGGCCCCCGAACGTACCCCGGTAGTACAGCAGCGGGGTTCCCTCGCCGAGCCCCAGCTCGAGCACCCTGCCGATCACCAGCTCGTGGTCCCCGGCATCGTGGATCAGCTCCAGCTGGCAGTGCACCCAGGCCAGCGACCGGTCGATGATCGGCGACCCGCCACGGTCCGCGCCCCGCCAGGCGACCCCGGCGAACTTGTCGCCCCCCGAGACGGCGAACGCCCGGCAGACGTCGGCCTGCTGCTCCGACAGGATGTTGACGCAGAACGTGCCGGCCCGGGCGATCCTCGGCCAGCTGGTCGAGGACTTGGCCGGGGCCAGCCCCACCAGCGGCGGGTCCAGCGACAGCGAGACGAAGCTCTGGCAGGTGAATCCGACCGGGACCCCTTCCTCCAGGGCGGTCACCACGGTGACGCCGGTGACGAAGCGGCCCATGACCTCCTTGAAGGCGGCGGGGTCGAAGGCGGCGGTCATCGGCGGGCGAGGTCGACGGTGGTCTGCTCCGCCGCCGCCGACACGTCCCCGAGCCCCCGCGAGGCCGCCAGCTTGCGCGCCCGGCTGAGCTGCCGGTCGACCTCGCGGTCGGCGTGGGACGGGTCGTGGTGGAACAGGGCCAGGCGCTTGGCGCCGGCCTCGGCCGCCACGTGCACGGCGTAGGCCACGGTGGAGTGACCCCAGTCGGACATGGTCACGAACTCGTCGTCGGTGTACTGGGCGTCGTGGATCACGAGGTCGGCACCGTCGCACAGCTCCAGCACCCCGGGGTCGACCGTCCGCCGGTCCGGCGGGGCCTGGTGGTCGGGGAGGTAGACGAGCGACTGACCGTCGGCCTCGACGCGGAACCCGAGGGTGTGCCCCCGGTGGGGGACGGAGCGGACCCGCACCTTGATGCCGCCGAAGGCCAGGTCGTCGCGGCCCTCGACGTCGTGGAAGCGGAGATCGCCGCGGAACTCACCCATGTGGATGGGGAAGAACGGCGGCTGCACCACCCCGGAGAGTACGTCCTGCAGCGTGCCCTGCTCCTGGGTGGGGCCGTAGACGTCGAGAGTGGACCCGGGCTCACGCAACGGCGAGAAGAACGGCAGTCCGAGGATGTGGTCGTAGTGGAGGTGGGTGAGAAGGGCGGTGGCCCCGAGCGGTAGGCCCGACTCCCGGATCGGCCGGTCGAGGTGCTCGCCGAGGGCGCGCAGGCCCGTCCCCAGGTCGAGGATGAGTGGCGGCTCGCCGGCCACCTCCACCAGCACGCAGGAGGTGTTGCCCCCGTAGCGCCGGTAGCGGTCGGACGAGCACGGGCAGGAGCCCCTGGTGCCGAAGTAGGTGACCTTCACCGTCCGAGCACGTTACTCGGCGCCGGGCGCGGCTACCCTCCGGAGCCATGGACCAGCTCCGCGTCACCGCCAACGGGGTCGACTTCGCCTACCTGGCCGACGGGCCCGAGGACGGGCCGCTGGCCCTGTGCCTCCACGGCTTCCCCGACACCGCGCACTCGTGGCGCCACCTCCTGCCCCGGCTGGCCGGTGCCGGCTACCGGGGGGTGGCCCCGTTCCAGCGCGGCTACGCCCCCTCGTCGATCCCCGAGGACGGCCGGTACGACACCGGCACCCTGGCCCTCGACGCCTGCGCCCTCCACGATGCCCTCGGCGGGGACGGTCGGGCGGTGATCATCGGCCACGACTGGGGGGCCTTCGCCACCTACGGGGCCGCCGCCTACCAACCCGAGCGCTGGCGGCGGGTGGTCACCGCGGCGGTCGCCCCCCAGGCGTCGATGGCCGCCGGGTTCTTCAGCTTCGACCAGCTCAAGCGCAGCTGGTACGTGTTCTTCTTCCAGACCGCCCTGGCCGAGTACGCGGTGAGCCTCGACGACTACGCCTTCCTCGACCGGCTGTGGTCGGACTGGTCCCCGGGCTTCGACGGGACCGCCGACGCCGCCCTGGTCAAGGAGGCCCTGGCCGGCCCGGAGCGGCTGACGGCGGCCATCTCCTACTACCGGGCGATGTTCGCCGGCGCCCCCGAGCACCCCGAGGCGGCGGCGGCCCAGGCGGCGTCGGGGACGGTCGGCCCGCAGCCCACGCTCTACGTCCACGGGGCCGACGACGGCTGCATGGGGATCGACACCATCGGGCCGGTCACCGAACACCTCGCCCCCGGCTCGGAGCTGGTGGTCATCGAGGGTGCCGGACACTTCATGCAGGTGGAGAAGCCGGACGAGTTCAACGGCCACGTCCTGCGCTTCCTGGAGGACTGACCGTGGGAACGGGGGGTCGGGGGCCCGGACGGTCGTTCCATCGGCGGGCGGTCTCCCTGGTGGCGGGGACACTGGCCCTGGCGGCGGTGTGCGGCGGCTGCTCGTCGTCGGGTGGTGCCGCCACCGGCCCGGGGGCCTCGTCGGGGTCGGTGACGGTCGCCACCGGCACCGCGCCATCGGGCGCGGCGCCGGTGCCCTCCGCCGGGTGCCGCACGGTGGCCGGCCGCGACGAGGTGGCCGCCGGGCCCGCCGTCACCGACCAGCGCGTGACCGTCGAGGTGGGAGGCACCCAGCGCTGGTACCTCCTCGACGTGCCGGCCACCGACACCCCGTCACCGGTCCCATCCGCCGCCGGCACCGCCCCCGGATCGGCGCCCCGCCCGTTGGTCCTCGACTTCCACGGCCTGGCCGAGGGGGCCACCCTCCACTCCGCCACCAGCCGGTTCGGCGTCCTCGGCCAGCAGGACGGCTTCGTCGTCGCCTTCCCCAACGGCACCGGCAGCCCCGTCCACTGGAACACCGCCCAGACCGGCAATCCCGACCTCGACTTCGTCACCGCCCTCCTCCAGCAGGTGGAATCGACCCAGTGCATCGACACCTCGCGGGTCTACGCCAGCGGGTTCTCCGACGGGGCCTTCTTCGTGTCGCTCCTGGCCTGCACCATGTCCGACCGCTTCGCGGCCATCGTGGCGGTGTCGGGGCTGCAGCTCGACCGCCCCTGCCGCACCACCCGTCCCGTGCCGATCCTCACCTTCCACGGCACCGCCGACCCGATCCTCTACTTCAACGGTGGCGTCGGCACCGGCACGCTGAACCGGCTGCTGGGGGGCGGGTCCGGCGGCAGCCCGACCGGGTCGTCGACCACCACCACCCTGCCGAAGGCGAACCTCCACGGTGCCGGCGAGCCGGCCACCGTGCAGGCGTGGGCGGTCAAGGACGGATGCGACCCCCACCCCACCGACACCCGGCAGTCGAGCCAGATCATCGTCCGCCGCTACGCCTGCCCCGTCGGGACCGACGTGGTGTTCACCATCGTCCTGGGCGGCGGCCACGCCTGGCCGGGGAGCCGGTTCAGCCAGAAGATCAGCTCGCTCACCGGGTTCACCACCTTCCAGGTGAACGCCACCGACGACGCCTGGTCGTTCTTCCGGCGGTTCACCCTCCACCGCTGAGCCGGTGCCGGCCCGCGGTCCCTACGGCAGGGCGAGGGCGCCGGTCCGGTCCCGGACCACCAGTCCCTCCGCCACCAGCCGGTCGACCACCCGGGCGGCGCGCTCGGGCTGATCCTCCCACCCCATGGCCGCCGGTACCTTTCCCGCCCCGACCCGGCCCCGCCGGAGGGCGTCGATCAGCCGGCCCCGGCCCTGCCGGTCCGACCCGTGGAAGGTCGGCTGCGGCGTCGACACCCCGGCCGAGCCCGTGGCCGGATCCGGCCCCGGGCACCCGGCCGCCGCCCAGCGGCACCGGCGCCGGACCGGGCACGCCCCGCACCGCGGGGCCCCGGAGGTGCAGACCGTCGCCCCCAGATCGAGCAGCGCCTGGTTGAAGTCCCACCCGCGCCCCGGCGGCACCATGGCGTCGACCAGTCGCTGGGCCCCGGCCGGTCGGAGGGGCCGGCCGGCCACCGCCCGGGAGAGGACCCGCCCGGCATTGGTGTCGACCACCCCCACGTCGGCTCCGAAGGCGAAGGCCAGCACCGCCCGGGCGGTATAGGGACCGACCCCGGGCAGCGCCAGCAGGGCACCGAGATCGTCGGGAACCTCGCCCCCGTGGCGGTCGACCACGGCCGTCGCCGCGCCGTGGAGCCCGCGGGCCCGGCGGTTGTAGCCGAGGCCCTCCCAGGCCCGGAGCACACCGCCGAGCGGGGCCCCGGCGCAGGCCGCCGGGGTCGGGTACCGGATGAGGAACCGGTGGTAGGCGGGGACGACCCTCGGCACCGGGGTCTGCTGGAGCATCACCTCGGCCACCAGCACCGCCCACGGATCGCGGGTGGCCCGCCAGGGGAGGTCCGGCCGGCGGGAGGTGGTGCCCGCCCCGGTACCCCAGGCGGCGATCGCCTCGCCGAGCGCCCGGACCTGGGCGGCGGGCCGGTCGGCGGGTTCGGCGGTCTCAGCCCCAGACGTCGTCGGCATACGGGCGGCGGCGCTCGGGGGCCGACGCCGTCTTCCAGACCATGACCTTGCGCCGGAAGAAGCACACCTCGTCACCGTGCTGGTTGAACGCCTTGGTCTCCACCGTCACCACGCCGCGGTCGTCGCGCGACTTCGACTCCACCTTCTCGATCACCTTGGTCTCGGCGTAGATGGTGTCGCCGTGGAAGGTCGGCGAGCGGTGGAGCAGCGACTCCACCTCGAGGTTGGCGATGGCCGCCCCGCTGACGTCGGGGACGCTCATCCCGAGGGCCAGCGAGTACACCAGGTTGCCCACCACCACGTTCTTCCCCTGGACCGTCTCGTGCTCGGCGAACCAGGCATTGGTGTGCAGCGGGTGGTGGTTCATGGTGAGCATGCAGAACAGGTGGTCGTCCGCCTCGGTGATGGTCTTGCCGGGCCAGTGGCGGTAGACGTCACCCGGCTCGAAGTCCTCGAAGTAGCGGCCGAAGGGGCGGTCGAAGGTGGTCATGGGACGGTGAGTGTACCGGCGCCCGGCGCGGTCACGCTGGGGCCGGCGGGGTCGGGCGGGTGGTGAAGCCCAGCAGCCAGTCGGACGCCGACTCGCCGTCGATGGCCATGCGCCACGTGTACCGGGTACCGGGCGTCAGCGGCAGGGGCCCCAGGTTGACGGCCAGGGCGACGTCGATCGGCGAGCCCTCGGGGATACCGGTCGGACGCCCGACGGCGAACTCGCCCCGGACCTCGACCGGGTGCTCGCCCTCCGGGGTCTCCACCAGGACAGGCCGGCCGTCGGCGTCCTCCAGGAACAGCTCCCAGTGGTGCGAGGCCTCGGCCTCGTGCCAGCCGACGTCGATCTTGAGGGCGATGGCCGACGGCACCGGGTCCGGGCCGGTCATGGACCACCCGCCCCCGAGGATGTAGAGCTTCCCGTCGGCGACCTGGGCCGAATCGCACAGCATCATGGTGACCTTCACGTCCGGTGAGGCTATCGGCTCGGGCACCGTCGGCTCACCGGGCCCGTTCCGGCGGCGCCCGACGGCCCTCCTCCGGGCCGCCTCCGGGGCCGGTCGACCCTCCCCGGCCCGACGGCGGCCACCGGTAGCGTGGGCGACATGGAGATGCGAGGCCTGCGCGACGACGTCTACCGGCGGCCCCTGGCCACCGCCATCGACCGGCTGGGCATCGGGCCGGGGTGGACCTGCGTGGACGTCGGCGCCGGTGGCGGCGACGTGTCGGTGGCGCTGGCCGAGATCGTCGGCCGGGACGGGCGGGTCTACGCCGTCGACAGCGACCCGGCCGCCCGGGACGAGGTGGCGGAGGCGGCCTCGGCGCACAGCCAGGTGCTGGCCATCACCCAGGCGGGTGAGGACCTTCGCCTCCCCGAGGCGGTGGACCTGGCCTTCTGCCGCTTCCTCCTGCTGCACGTGGACGACCCCGCACTGGTGCTCGGTAGGATGGCCGCCACCGTCCGACCGGGCGGGTGGGTGGTGGCCCAGGAGCCGATCACCTCGGCCGGCCGCATCAACGGGGAACCCTTCTCGATGCCGGACGCCCGCCACCCGGATGTGGGGGCCGTGCTGCCGGCCCTGGCCCGCCAGGCCGGCCTGGTCATCGTCGACGCCTGGGCCGAGGCCCCCGCCGGTGCCGGACCGGGCCCGGTGGCCGACTATCTCACCCTGCTCACCGAGGTCGACCCGGGCGACGACCCGGTGGTGCTGCCCCCCCTGGTGACAGTGGTGGCCCAGGTGCCGCCGGCCTGACCCGGCGCCGCACCGGCATCCCGGGTCCGGGGGGCCCTACCCTTCGGTAACCTTGGGGCGTGACCCCCGACCCCGCAACCGACCTCCCCGCGCCGGACCTCGACGCCGCCGCCGCCGCCGTGGCGGTCGCCGCCTCCGTGGTGGTCTCGGCCACCGCCGCCCTGGCCGACGCCGGCGGCCCCGACACCGCCCAGGTGCTCGCCTACGACGTGGCCCACGCCGCCTCGGCCGTGCGCACCGCCGAGGCGGTCCTCGGCTACGGGTCCTTCGGCGACACCGAGGCCCGCATCGCCTGCGCCTTCGCCGCCGACGCCATCGCCGACCTCGCCGGCCGGGTGATCGGCCGCGAAGCCGATTGGGGGGTCACCTCCGACTGGATGGCGCCGGCCGCCGGCTTCGTCGCCACCTTCCGCCGGCCCGACTTCCTGGCCTCCCTGGCCGGCGAACAGGGCGACCGCCACCTCGACGGCGACTTCGAGCTGGTGCGCGACACCTTCCACCGGTTCGCCGAGGAGCAGATCCGCCCGCGGGCCGAGCACATCCACCGGGCCAACACCGACATCCCCGAAGAGATCATCTCGGGGATGGCCGAGATGGGCGGCTTCGGCATGTCGGTGCCCGAGGAGTACGGCGGCTTCGCCACCGGCGGCGAGAGCGACTACATGGGCATGGTCGTCGCCACCGAGGAGCTGTCGTGGGGATCGCTGGGAGCCGGGGGGTCGCTGATCACCCGACCGGAGATCCTCACCCGGGCCATCGTGTTCGGCGGCACCGAGGAGCAGAAGCAGCGGTGGCTGCCCAAGCTGGCCACCGCCGAGGTCATGGGGGCGGTGGCGGTCACCGAGCCCGACTTCGGCTCGGACGTGGCCGGGGTGGTCACGTCCGCCACCCGCACGGACGGCGGCTGGCTGATCAACGGGGTGAAGACCTGGTGCACGTTCGCCGCCCGGGCCGACGTGCTGCTGCTGCTGGCCCGCACCGACCCCGACCGTTCGAAGGCCCACCGGGGGCTGTCGCTCTTCCTGGTGGAGAAGCCGCAGGCCGAGGGCCACGGCTTCCTCTTCACCCAGGAGCCGGGCGCCGACGGCCGTCCGGCGGACTCGTCCGGCCGGATGGAGGGCCGGGCCATCGACACCCTCGGCTACCGGGGGATGCACTCCTACGAGGTCGCCTTCGAGAGCTGGTTCGTCCCCGACGCCAACCTGATCGGCGGCGAGGGCGGCCTGGGCAAGGGCTTCTACCTCCAGATGCAGGGCTTCGAGAACGGCCGGCTCCAGACCGCCGCCCGGGCCGTCGGGGTGATGCAGGCCGCCTACGAGGCCGCCCTCGAGTACGCCCGGAACCGCAAGGTGTTCGGCTCGCCCATCGTCGACTACCAGCTGACCCAGGTGAAGCTGGCCCGCATGGCGGTGCTCATCCAGGCCACCCGCCAGTTCTCGTTCGAGGTGGCCCGCCTGATGTCCAAGGGCGAGGGGAGCCTCGAGGCCTCCATGGTCAAGGCCTACGTCTGCCGGGCCGCCGAGTGGGTCACCCGGGAGGCGCTCCAGATCCACGGGGGCATGGGGTACGCCGAGGAGTTCCCCGTCAGCCGCTACTTCGTGGACGCCCGGGTGCTCTCCATCTTCGAGGGTGCCGACGAGACGCTGGCCCTCAAGGTCGTCGCCCGCACGCTGCTGGCCCGCGCCAAGGGCTGACCCCGCCGGCCCGGCTCCGGTACGGCCGTCCGGTACGGGTTCGTCGGGGGGCGACTTGCTACGCTCGTCGCCAGCAGCGAGGCGGGAGGCGAGACATGGCGATCGGCGGTCCCCTTGGACCCGGGTGGCGGCAGGCGGCCGACGTCCGCTGGTACGCCCCCGAGCTCCATCCGGCGGCCCCGGCGCTGCCACCCGCACCGGCCCCTCCGGGGTGGGCGTCGCCGCCCCCACCCGGTGCGGGCTACCCGCCGGGCTACGGCTACGCCCCGCCGGCGCCCAAGAAGATGCCGACCTGGGCCGTCGTGGTGCTCGGCACGGTCGGTGGGCTCTTCGGGCTGGCCGTCCTGGCGGCCATCGCCATCCCGACGTTCCTCGGGGTGAGCAACGGTGCCGCCGACCGGATCGCCCAGTCGAACCTGAACGTGACGGTGGTCGACGCCAAGACGGCATATGCCACCGACCGGCTCTTCCCGCCCGACATGGTGTACCAACTTGGTCAGGCCAACCCCGCGCTGAACTTCCTGTCCGCCACGATCCCCGCCACCTCACCGGGGACGGTCAGCGTGGCCACCGTGCCCCAGGCGATCCTCCTGACCACCCGCTCCACGTCGGGGACCTGCTGGTGGGTCCTCGCGGTGATGTCCGAGCCGGCCGGCATCGGACACGGCCTCCCGACCACCCAGGGCCTCCATTACGCCAGGTCGACGGGAGGCTCGTGCCAGGCGTCCGAATTTCCCGTCACCGGCTGGCAGGCGGACGGGTTCCCGTCGGCCTGACCGGACCGAGGCCGCCCGAAGGAGGCCGCAGCCGATGGCGCCGACGTCCGACCCGGGGTCCGATCGCCTCCTGACGACCAACGCCTCGTACACGTGACGTGTAGAGTTTGTGTATGAGCAAGGTGCGGACGAACATCGAGATCGAGGACACCTACCTCCAAGCCGTCATGGACCGCTACGGCGTGCACACCAAGACCGAGGCGGTCGATCTGGCGCTGCGGCACCTGGCCGGTCAGCCCATGACCCGTCAGGAGGCCCTGGCCATGCGTGGTGCACATGCGATCGGCGCGGTTCCGGACGACACCCTCCCCCTCTCGCCGTGATCCTGGCCGACACCTCGGCGTGGGTGGAGTACGACCGGGCCACCGGCAGCCAGGTCGATCGACGTCTCGAGGAGCTCATCCTCCGTGACGGCCCGCTGGTCGTGACCGAGCCGGTCATCATGGAGGTCGTCGCCGGCGCTCGGACGGATGGGCGAGAGACCGAACTTCGCCGGCTGCTCCTCCGGTTCACGCTGCTCGGTGTCGATGCCGCCGTCGATTTCGACGCCGCGTCGAGGATCTACCGCCGTTGCCGCCGCGCCGGTATCACACCGCGAGGCATGGTCGACTGCATGATCGCCTCGGTCGCCCACCGCAATGGCGCGACCTTGCTGGCTGCCGACGCCGATCTGAGCCGTGTCGCCACCGTCATCGGCATCACCATGGACGACGCGTCGCTCCCCGCCTGACGACAGGGCGGGCAGGGTCCGCGACCCTCCACTCAGTCCTTGGAGCGGCTGAGTCCGGCCCGCTCCCCGCGGGTCACGAACTTGGTGGCCATCTTCCGGGACGCCTCGTCGATCATCTCGTCGCCGAACATCACCGCACCGGTACGGTCGTCCTCGGTGGCCTTCCGGTAGGCGTCGAGGATGTCCCAGGCCTTGTCGAACTGCTCCTGGGTGGGCGAGTAGACCTCGTTGAGCACCCCGACCTGGTCGGGGGTGAGGGCCCACTTGCCGTCGTAGCCCAGCACCCGGGTCCGCTGGGAGAACTCGCGGAGCGAGTCGAGCTCCCGGATCTTCAGGAACGGCCCGTCGATCACCTGGAGCCCGTTGGCCCGGCCGGCCATCAGGATCTTCGAGAAGACGTAGTTGAAGTGGTCGCCCGGGTACTCGGGGATGGCCACGCCACCGGTCAGCACCGGCATCTCCATGGAGGCGGCGAAGTCGGCGGGGCCGAAGATGATGGTCTCGAGCCGGGGGGAGGCGGCGCAGATCTCCTCCACGTTGATGAGGCCGCGGGTGGTCTCGATCTGGGCCTCGATGCCGATGTGGCCGACCGGCAGCCCGCTCTTCTTCTCCACCTGGGTCAACAGCAGGTCGAGGGCGACCACCTCGGCGGCCGACTGGACCTTGGGGAGCATCACCTCGTCGAGTCGATCGCCGGCGCTGCCCACCACCTCGATGACATCGCCGTAGGTCCACTCGGTGTCCCAGGCGTTGATCCGCACGCACAGCACCCGGTCGTCCCAGGGCAGGTTCTTGATGGCGTCGGCCACCTTGGCCCGGGCGTTCTCCTTCTCGAGCGGGGCCACCGAGTCCTCGAGGTCGAGGAAGCTCATGTCGGCGGGCACCGTCGGTGCCTTGGAGAGGAACTTCTCGTTCGACCCCGGCGAGGACATACACGAGCGGCGGGGCAGGTTGCGGGAGCGTTCGGACATGCCCGAATCGTACGGCGAGCCGGGGGGTCAGCCCAAACCGACGAGAACCGGTTCTACCCGTGGAAAGGGGCCGGGGCCGGCAGTTCGGGGTCGCGGTATCCGCAGCCGTCCTCTCTGGAGGTGTTCCGACGGGCAGCGTCGGCGTGCGGGTGGAGTGGGGGATTTCCGCACAGCCAGTGCGCCGAGGGACCTGCGTCGCTCGCTTCCCCTGGAGTAGCCGGAAGGTGGTGGGTCCCGAGATCCGACAGTGCGCCTCAGGTCTCGCGACGCTTCTCGATGGCGAAATCGATCATGGCGTGCGCCCGATCGGGCAGTGGATCCTCGGGGAAGTGCTCCTCGTAGAGGCGCAAGGCAGCATCGACCGATGCGATTTCGCAGGCGGCCAGGAGCACCTCGAGGTCGGGCGCATCACGTTGGCCACGACTGGCGCGCATCTTCATGGCCAGAAGCGTCCGGGGATCGGCGGCGGTCACCGCCACGGTGCCGACGGTCATGACCTCCACCCACGCCGGTTCCTTGAACGAGGGGATGAAGATGGCCGCCGCATCGTTGAGCCAGTCGACCGGAAGACCGCGAGTCTGACCTACCGCGACCGCCACCTTTCGGACCGTCTCATTCGGGTGGAACGAGGCATCGACGTCGGAGGTGGATTCGCGCGCGGCGTACTCGAGCACCATCGCCGCGCCTCCGACGAGTCGGATGTGGGCCACGATGCCTCGGTGGTTCAGCTCCACCGCCACATCGCGGAGAGCGCCTTCGATGTCAGACCGCTCCATCAGACGCTCGCGAGCTCATCCGCGGCGACCAGCACGCCGTGCCGCACGAACGCGGGCCGGGCCGTCTCCCGTTCCCACTCGTGGAGCGCCGGATTCTCGGACAGGTACCAGGCAGGGGCGACCGTCCGCTGCGCCTCAGTGACCCACCGGGGTGGCTCCAAGTGTGCCGACTCGCACTCGTCCTCGACGACGGCCGCGATGAAGGCGTCCCAACGGACATCGCCGGTGAGGTCGGGGCGCTCCCGGACCAAGCGCAGGCGGTCGCCCCGAGTGGTTCGCCGAAGGGAGTCGCGAAGGTCGATCACCGACCGCAGTGCGCTGTCGTCTCCGGCCGGCCCTCCCCTGGCGAGCCGATCGGCGATCTCCCGCGCTTGGGCCGCGGCGCTTGCAGGTGGGACGATGGGTACCGCCTGCAATTCGACGAGTCCCCCACTTCGCTCGATGATCCTGCCCAGGAAGGGGAGCGCCGGCTGGCGCCTCATGGATTCGATCTCGCTGATCGTCGACTGCGGCACCCCGGCCACCCGGGCGAGCTCCCGCTGGGAGAGCCCGAGACGCGCTCGTAGGTCCTTCAGCGTCGTGCTCGCCAGGGATTCCCATGCCATCAGTTAATGATACCTTATTCACGATCACTCTGGCGATTCTCCCTGGCAGCCACCTCATCGCGCGCCGCGCCGTTCAGGTTGCTCCTCGCCGCTCCGAACGAAGTGAGCGACGTCGCACCGATGCGCCCAGCCTCAGGCGGCCGGGACCGGGGCCGGGTCGGCCAGGAGGTCGGCCGGGGTCAGTTGCTCGGCGAGCAGCCGGTCGAACCGGGCCGGGTCGCCGCCCACGAACGAGCGGCAGAGCGGCAACCCCTCGACGTAGCAGGTGAGGTAGGCCCGCCAGGTCGGGTGGGTGAGGAACTCGACGGACTTCGACGCCCGGTCCCGCGACAGCAGGCCCCAGCGAGCCACCTCGTCGACCACCGTCGCGGGATCGGCACCGTCCTCGTGGAGGCGGAAGGCGGCGTTCTGGCGGACCGCCCCCAGCGCCTCCCCGGCCTCGGCCACCGCCGCCACGACCTCGGGGTCGTACCGGATCCCCAGCGGGCGCAGCAGCTCGGCCACCACCGCCTCGGGCCGGCGGCCCACCACCACCTCGAGGCCGAGGTCGGCCAGCCCCTCGGCCAGCAGGCACTGGGGGGTACCGACCAGGAAGATCGACTCCTCCCACCAACGGCGGCGCCGGACCAGCCCGACCTCCTTGCGAGTGTGCTCGGTGTGGTGGCCCGGGTACGACTCGTGCGCCACCAGGTGGGCCAGGCTGGTCGAAAGGACCGGCAGGTCGGTGTTGACCGCCACCCGGCTCCGCAGGGCGCCCAGGTAGTAGTTGAAGCCCGACCACGGCTGGTCGGACACCAGCTCGAACTCGACGTGCTCGCCGTCGGGGAGCCCGAACAGGTCACGGGTGCGGTCGCGCAGGGCGTCCGCCAGCGTCTCGATGGCGGGCAGCAGGCGGTCGACCGGCACGGCGTGCGACTCCCGCCAGGCCACCAGCCGCTCCGCCAGGGGGCCGGAGCCGGGCAGCGCCTCGTCCAGCCGGCGGTGGGCGGCGGCGAAGGTGGCCTCGTCGACCCGGTGGGGCCGGATGCCGTAGCAGGCCTCCACCTCGTCGGCGTAGCCGATCGGCGCCCCGTCGAGCTTGCGGGCGGTGGTGAGCAGTCCGACCACCTGGGCCCGCAGCCAGCGCCGCCTGGCCGGGGCGGCACCCTCCCCTCCGTCCGGGCCGGCATAGGGGTCGGAGGAGTGGGGATCGCCAGGGTCGAGCGGCTCCCCGGCGTCGATGGCGGCCACCAGCGCCCGGGCCTCGGCGGCCAGCCGGTCCGGGGGCTGCACCGGCTCCGACGCCACCCAGGCGGCGGTGGCCGGCGGCCCGTAGTAGGCGTCGACCAGCCCGTCGACATGGCGACCCAGGCGGAGCCCGAGCACCAGGTAGCGGTCGACCATCCCGGACACGGGCGCGGCGGCCATCCGCCTCAGTCGAGCGTGCGGTGCAGGAAGGCCACCGTGCGCTCCCACAGGAGGTCGGCGGACCCGGGGTGGTGCGCCTCGGGACGGTCCTCGTTGAAGAAGGCGTGGCCGGCGCCGGGGTAGAAGTGGAACTCCACCTCCTTGCCAAGCCCCCGCAGCTGCGCTTCCAGCTCCCGGCCGGCCTCGGGGGTGAAGAAGTCGTCCTCCTCGGCCACGTGGGCCTGGACGGCGGCGGTCAGCTTGGCGTAGTCGGGCTGGGCGTCGGGCCACGGGATGAGGCCGTAGGCGGGGACGACCGCCGCCACCGCGTCGGGGCGCTGGGTCCCCAGCACCAGGGCCAGTCCGCCGCCCATGCAGAAGCCGACAGCGCCGACCTTGGGGCGGCCGGTGCGGCGGACCAGCTCGTCCACCGATCCGCTGAGCTCCTTGGCCGCCTGGCCCATCTCCAGGGCCATCATCTCCTTGCCCGCCTCGTCCGGCTCGGTGAGGGGCACCGTGGTGCCGTGGTAGAGGTCGGGGGCGAGGGCGGTGAAGCCGGCCTCGGCGAATCGGTCACAGGTCCGGGTGATCTGGTCGACCAGCCCCCACCATTCCTGCAGGACGACCACGCCCGGGCCGGCGGTGGCCCCCCCGTCGGGCTCGGCGAGGTACCCGCTGCCCGAGGTGCCGTTGACCGGAAATTCGATGATGGATCCCATGGATGCGACCCTAATCGGGGGGCGGCGCCGACATCCGGGCACTGGCCCTATTTGACCGCAAGCATTGCGGTCGGGCTCGGTTCCTGTATGAACGTGTGATGACGATCACAAGCGTTTTCCCTGGTCAGCGGGGTAGGAACCAAGGGGGTCCTTGAAGTTGTTCACCGAATGGACTAAAACAGTGCGGGTTATGACTCACGCCGAGCAGTACTCGACGTCCGAGCCAGGCGTATCCCGAGGGGTGCGCACGAGGTCCGTCTGGAGGACCGGTGCGCTCCTCGCACTGGTCGTCACCACCGGTCTCTCCGCACTGGTCGCGGCGCCCGCCCACCCCGCGTCGGCGGACCAGCTTTCGTCCGCCCAGGCACAGGCGGCGGCGCTGTCGGCCAAGCTCAACGCCGAGCAGGCCCAGATCCAGGCCCTCACCGGCCAGTACGACGCCGCCACCTACAAGCTCTCCCAGGTGAACGCTCAGATCGCCGCCACCCAGGCCCAACTCGCCCAGGACCAGGCCGCCGTCAACCGCGACCAGGCCGAGCTGAAGGCCCAGGCCATCCGGGACTATGTGAGCTCCGGCACCTCCACCCAGCTCACCCAGCTGTTCGCCGGCGACAACAACACCTCCAACATCCGGACCGAGTACTCCTCGATCTCCAGCGGCAACGTGACCAACACGGTAGACAACCTCCACACCGCCCAGACCCACCTCCAGTCGGAGCAGAGCGCCCTGCAGACCCAGCAGTCCCAGGCCACCAGCGCGGCCAACGACCTGGCCAGCTCGAAGGCCCAGGCTTCGAACCTCGCCGACCAGCTGGCGTCGCAGAAGAGCAGCGCCGACGCCCAGGTGCAGAGCATCATCGCCCAGCAGCAGGCCGCCGCCCAGGCCGCCGCCGCCGCCGCCCAGGCGGCGAAGGTGCAGCAGGCCGCGGCCGCCCAGGCGGCCGCCCAGGCCGCCGCCCAGGCCAATGCCCAGCGGACCCAGGCCACCGCCACCGGAAGCGCCCCCTCGGGTGGCGGGTCGAGCGGTGGCGGTGGCGGTGGCGGCTCCAACGCCCCGGTGCTCACCGCAGCCCCCCCGCCGACCGGATCCGTCCAGGCGAGGGCGGTGGCCTACGCCGAAGGCGAGGTCGGAGTCCCCTACGTCTGGGGCGGCACCACGCCGGCCGGCTTCGACTGCTCGGGCCTGGTCATGTGGGCCTACGCCCAGGCGGGGGTGAGCCTGCCCCACTACTCCGGGGCCCAGTACGACGACACCACTCAGATCCCCTTGGCCGACATCGCACCCGGTGACCTGCTGTTCTACGGTCCGGGCGGGAGCGACCACGTGGCCATGTACGTCGGGGGCGGCCAGATGGTCGAGGCCCCGTACACCGGCGCCTCGGTGTGGGTCGTACCCATGCGCACCGGCGGCGGCTTCGCCGGCGTCGGTCGCGTCAACGCCTGACCGTCCCCTGATCGGGCCGGGGCCGGGCGCCCTCCCGGCCCGGAGCCACCCGGCCGGGTTCGTGGGGCATACTGGCGGGGCGTCGGAACGGTCCGCAGCACGGTCGGCATCCGATCACGACGCCCCACCGCCATGAGACCGATCCCCGTCGCCTTCCACATCTGGTTCCTCGAGGTCCACACCTACGGGATCGGGCTGGCCCTCACCTTCTGGTTCGGGCTCCGCTACACCGAGCGGCGGCTCCGGCAGGCCGGCTATCCCTGGCAGTGGGTGACCGGAATGTTCCTGTGGGTGATCGTGGCCGCCCTGGTAGGAGCCCGGACGTTCCACGTCCTCTCCAACTTCACCTTCTACTCCCACAACCCGGGCCAGATCCCGGCCATCTGGCAGGGAGGGCTGTCCTCCTTCGGCGGCATCATCTTCGCGGTGCCGGTGGCCGTCGTCAGCGCCCGGCGGCGGTGCCCCGAGCTGCCCGGCCTGCGGTTCGGCGACCTGATGGCGCCGGTCCTGATGGCCTGCTGGGCCATCGGTCGCCTGCTCGGGCCCCAGCTGATGCGCGCCGGTGGCGGACACCCGACCAACGCCTGGTTCGGCATGTACTACGCCGACCAGGTCGGCAAGCGGCTGCCGGTCCCCCTCTTCCAGGCCATGGAGGACGCCGCCATCTTCGGCGTGCTGCTGCTGGTCGAGCGGTGGCTCCGCTCGGTCGCTGCGGTCCCCTACTCGCCCGTCGAGGGCGTCCGGGTGCCGCTGGCGGTGCTGCCGCCCGCCGGCATCGTCCTCGGGATCGGCATGACCCTGTGGGGCATCGAGCGGTTCCTCGACGAGCACCTGTGGCTCGGGGAGGACGGGGGTGTCGGATCGGTGCTCACCCAGCTCGCCGGCATCGGCCTGGCCATCGCCGGCATCGCGCTGCTCGTGAACCGGTATCCGCGGTTCCAGCGGTGGCGTCGGGGCGACGGGCCCCCGACCACCGATGACGGTGACGGTGACGGTGACGGCTCGGATACCGGTCGTCCCGAGGTGGCCGATGCCGACGGCTCCACCGGTACGGACGACCCGGACGGTGATGCCGGTGACCGGGCCGGCGGGGCCGACCCCGAGGTCGACGACGAGCCCGAACCGGTGTCCGTCCCCGAGGCCGGCGCCGGATCATCCGACCCGGTGGGCAGCGAGCACACCACCTGACGGCGCCGTCTCCGGCGCCGGCGGCGGGGCCCTACCGCCGCCGACGGTGGTGCGGCATCAGGACATCCCCTCGATGATCCGGATGAGCTCACCGGGGCGGTACCCCTGGCGGCGGCCGTACTCGACCAGGGTCCGGACCCGCTCGACGACGGTGCTGCGCTCGGAGGTCCCCACCACGGTGATCCCCCGACCGCGCTGAGAATCGAGGAGTCCCTCGTCCCGGAGGATGCGCAGCGCCCGCAGCACCGTGTTCTTGTTCACGCCGAGGACGGTGGCCAGGTCCTTGGCCAGCGGCAGGCGATCTCCCGGCCCGGCTCTCCCTCGGCGATGGCACGTCGGATCTCCGCGGCCACCTGTTCGTGCAGGGCGAGCGGATCGGACCGGTCAACCTTGACAGGGAACATGGTTCCATTCATAGTAGTTCCATGTTCCGCACCGTGTCAGGCCCGCGATGACGATCACCGAGGTGCCGACGCGCGGTGACGAACCGGCCGACGTCGAGGTGCTCTTCGAGGAGGCACGGCAGCGTCGGAAGCGTCGGCGGCTGGTCACCGGGTCGATCGTCGTCGCGGTGCTGGGGGTGGCGATGGTGGTCGGGCTGCTGGCGACCCGGAGCGGCGGAGGGTCCCCGCGACCGGTGACGACCGCGCCCGACGCGCCGGTGTCGGCGGCGGGAGCTGCGGGGTCCGGCTTCAGCATCCGCCCGGTGCTCTGCTACGCGCCCCCGTTGGCGGTACCGGCCGGAGAGGCGGCCTCCACCGGTCCGCTCCCGACGTGCGCACCGTCCTCCCAGCTGACCGCCACCAACCTGCAGGTGGCTCCCGAGGGGAACAGCATCAACGGATACACCTCGAACACGGCAATCGGCGCCGATCCCCGGTTCGCCACCTACCCGTCGACCCCGTCATCGGGGATGGCGGCCGATCAGGACGTGCTCCTCCCCGGCACCCCGACCGTTGGATCGACCCGGTTCGTGCTCGGACCGGCAGGCCTCGATCGCGGTGCCATCTCCTACGCCCAGGCCGTCCAGAAGTACGGGCAGTGGATGGTCGATCTCACCCTCACGCCCCGGGGATCGGTCCAGTGGGACACCCTGGCCCGACTGTCGTTCCACGCGGTCCTCGGCGTGGTCGTCGACGGCCAGGTGGTCTCGGCCCCGCTCACCGAGCCCACCCAGTCGTCGTTTCAATCGTTCGACGGGCGCCTCCAGATCGCCGGAGAGTTCTCCCAGCACCAGGCCGAGGTGATCGCCTCCGGGCTGTAGTGACCGTCAGGGTCGGCCGGGGGTCAGTTGATCGAGGCGGCGACCGGGGTCGGGCTCAGGGCTTCCCGTCGTCCAGGACCGGCAGCATCATGTGCAGCTCGTCCTGGCGCCGGTAGTACTCGAGCATCGGTCGTCCGGGGTCGATGGTCAGGCCGGAGCGCCCGATGGCGGACGCCAGCCGGTCCACGACGTCCGGCAGCTCGGCGATCCTCGCCTGCCACTCCCTGACCGTCACGCGCGCGTACCGACCGGCGGGCACCACGATGCGCTCGAGGTCCAGGTCGTCGTCGTCGGGCTCGAGGAGCAGGCAGGCCAGGTAGCGGACCGGATCGCCGGGGTACACGACGCCGTACATCTTGCGACCGCGGAGTGATGTCATCCGACGCTCCAGCCGGTCGAACGCCGGCCCGGCCCCGGCGAAGCCACCCTCGGCCTCGACGGAGGCGAAGTGCAGGTCCGGCAGCCGGGTGATGGTCGGTACGGCCACCGTCCCGAGCGTACCGGGAGGTCGGCGCCGGTTCCGGATCGGCGGCCCGCACGGTGGGCTCGAGGACCGGGTCGAAGTCGCCGGTGCCCCGCTCGACAGCCGTCGGCCGCCTGTAGTGGACTGCGGACCATGTCCAAGAAGATCGAAGTCTCCCGCGACATCGCCGCCCCGCCCGAGCTCGTCTACGCCGCCATCTCGGATGTGACCCGCATGGGCGAGTGGTCCGAGGAGTGCCACGCCTGCGAGTGGCACGAGGGCTTCGACCGTCCTGCGGTCGGCGCCACCTTCGACGGCCACAACCGTCACGGCGACCACGAGTGGACCAGCCAGGGCAAGGTCATCGAAGCCGATCCGGGTCGGGCGTTCGCCTTCGAGTGCTCGATGATGGACTTCCACTTCTCGACCTGGGGGTATCGGATCGAGGCGACCGGGTCGGGCTGCCGGGTGACCGAATGGAACGAGGATCTCCGGCCCGAGTCCGTCATGGAATTGAGCCGGGAGATGTCCGGGGTGGAGGACCGCACGGAGCGGAACCGTCAGACGATGAGCGGCACCCTCGAACGGCTGGCCCGGGCGCTCGAGGACTGAACGGCCCGTCGATCGGCCGGCAGGTTCATCGGCGGCGCCGGGGTCCGAGTGGACGCCGGTGTGAACAAGGCGAAGGTGACGAATCCGGCCCGGCGCACGGGAAGGACCGCGGCGTGCCCGCGTAGGCGGCATTGGCTCGCGGGTAACGGGCCCACACGGCCGCTCGCGCCCACATGCCCGGCGCATCCTGAATTGTCAGGGATGTGGTGTGCCGGTCATCTCGGCAGCTCCGGTCTGCCGGCTGCAGTTGAGGCCTTCCGCAGGGTGGTGGGATCATCACCGGCACCTTCACCAACCGGCGAGCCGCTCGGTACCCGAACCCCGTACCGCGACGGTGCAGGAGGTCTCCTCGGTGCGATCCGACGCAGGAGGTCGGGGTCACCGAACCGTTGCCGAACCGTCATGATTTCGCCGAACCCTCCGGGGGTAATTGCTCCAGCAACGGTTGCTATGGAGCTCACCGGGAGGGGAGGCAAGCGTGAAGAGGTATGCACACGGTCTGGGGGCATTCGTGGCGGGATGCACGATCCTCGTGAGCAGTGTGGCCCCTCGGGCGGCAGCGAGCGGCGTGCCGGCGAACGTCGGGGCGCAAGCGCCTGCACATCCGATGACGCCCGGTGGCACTGTTCCGCCGGCGGAGGTCGGCGCCCCTCCGCTGTCATCTCCGCTGGCTCCGAGCCTTCCGATCGCCGGAACCAGCATCAGCAGTTCTGTCTCCGCCGGAAGGGTCCTCGGCTATGGAGACGCCGGTTCCTACGGATCGCTCAATGGGAGTGTGCTCAACAAGCCCATCGTGGGCATGGCGGCGACACCCGACGGCCAGGGCTACTGGCTGGTCGCATCCGACGGGGGCATCTTCGCCTTCGGTGACGCCGGCTTCCACGGTTCGACGGGCGCCATGCACCTCAACAAGCCCATCGTGGGTTTGGCGGGGACACCCGACGGCCAGGGCTATTGGCTGGTCGCATCCGACGGGGGCATCTTCGCCTTCGGTGACGCCGGCTTCTACGGCTCGACGGGTGCCATGCACCTCAACAAGCCCATCGTGGGCATGGCGGCGACGCCCGATGGCCGGGGCTACTGGCTGGTGGCATCCGACGGGGGCATCTTCGCCTACGGTGACGCCGGCTTCTACGGATCGACCGGATCGCTCTCGCTCAACAAGCCCATCGTGGGCATGGCGGCGACGCCCGATGGCCGGGGCTATTGGCTGGTCGCATCCGACGGGGGCATCTTCGCCTACGGTGACGCCGGCTTCTACGGCTCGACGGGTGCCATGCACCTCGACAAGCCCATCGTGGGCATGGCGGCGGCACCGGATGGCAAGGGCTACTGGCTGGCTGCATCCGACGGGGGCATCTTCGCCTACGGTGACGCCGGCTTCTACGGTTCGGGTGCCGGCCAAAGGCTCGCCCAGCCTGTGGTGGCCTTTGCCGCGACTCCCTCCGGCCGCGGCTACTGGATGGCAGAAGGAGGCCCTCAGCAGCAGAATCCGCTTCCTGCAGCGCTGCTCGCCGAGCTTGCCTCCCGACAGGGAGTGGTATCGGCGTCGGTGTTGAACCTCACCGACGGAACGTCATACAACTATCGGCCCGGTCAGCTGGGCGTCACGGCCAGCATCGTGAAGGTGGAGATCCTCGGGACGCTGCTCTCGCAGGCCCAGGCCGCACACCGTCCTCTGACCGCTCAACAGCGCTCACTGGCCACCTCCATGATCGAATTCAGCAACAACAGCTCCGCCACCGCCTTGTGGAACCAGGTCGGTGGCGCCCCGGCCGTCGCCGCGTTCGACAGATCGGTGGGAATGACCTCGACCATGCCCGCCACCGCATGGGGATTGACGACGACCACGGCGGCCGATCAGGTGACCCTCATCGCGCACCTCGTAGAACCGAACCACGTGCTGTCGTCGAACTCCCGCAACTCCGCCCTCGGCCTGATGGAACGGGTCACGCCGAGCCAGGCCTGGGGAGTGTCAGCCGGCACTGCACCGGGGAGCACGGTGGCGCTCAAGAACGGGTGGCTGCCCGTGGGCAACGGCTGGACCGTGAACAGCATCGGCTGGATCGATGGTGCCGGTCGGAACTACGTCCTCGCCGTACTCAGCGCTGGAGAGCCGAGCGAATCATACGGGATCACGTCGATACAGATGGTGGCCCGGGACGCCTGGTCCGCGCTCGGCACGTGACATCGGGGGGCGGCCGGGAAGGAGCACACCGAAGGCCGCCGGTCGAGGGAGCCGAACGGTGGCGCATCGCAGACGCGTTGGTACCACTAGCTTGGCGCCCGTCCCGGTCGGCCCGGTAGGGCCCAACGGCTCACACCGGGGTGAAGGCCCGGATCTACGGAAGGCCCTGGATCAGCGCGATGACTTCCTCCCGTCCCAGGCCGAGCCGTCGGGCCTGGGAAAGCAGGGCCTGGGCCTCGGCGGCGAGGAGCCCGCGCTCGGGCTCGCCGACGACGGTGACGCCGCGCCCCCTCCGGAACTCGAGGATGCCCTCGTCCCGGAGGATCCTGAGCGCCCGCAGCACCGTGTTCGGATGCACGCCCAGCACCGCGGCCATGTCCTTGGAGGGAGGCAGCCGGTGCCCCGGGCCGACCTCGCCGTCGGCGATGTCGCGGCGGATCTCCGCTGCCACCCACTCGTGGAGGTGCAGGCTCGGATCTCGCTCGCCCTTGACATCCGTCATGGTGACAAGCAGAGTATCACCATTACACTCACACTGGACACGGAGACCGAACCGAGAGCTGACGCCCCGGAGCCCCAGGCCGTCCTTCGGGAGGCGGTGCGCAGGAAGCGGCGGCGTCACCGGCGCATGGCGGGCGTCGTGGTGCTGGCCGTCGCGGCCGCCGCCGCGGTGGTCCTCGCCGTCGCCGACCACGGGGGCGGACGACAGGGAGGTCCGGCCGCCGGGGGTGGGCCGCAGCCGGCTCCGTCGCGGACGAGCCCGCTCGTCCCCGGTTCCCCCCGGTCGCTCCCGCCCGGTCGGTACCTCCTCACCCAGGCATCGGTGAAGATCGCCGTGCACGGCATGGGCGGCGCGGTGACGCTTCCGGCGCTGGCGCAACAGTGGACCAGCCAGAGCGTCACCTGTCTCCAGGTCGCCTTCGGAGCCCCAGAGTTCACCTCGGGCGCCCAGCGTTCCGCCTGGCTGGCGACCGGGCTCTCCACGGCGCCACGGATCGCGCAGCCGCAGGGCTTCTGCAGCGAGAACATCCCCGGCGGCGGGGCCACAATGGTCCGGAGCGGCTCGCCGAACCATTCGTCGACGGTGCTACCTCTCGGGTTGGGGGTCGTCGATGTGGGAAACCTGCCCACCGATCCGTCGGTTCTCGCCCACGATCTCGACGTCGGCCGCGCCGGCCGCGCCGGGTTCGACCTCGGGGTGGCGCAGGGGTCGGCCGGGAACCCGGGCTTCGAGCGTGCGCTCATCCTCCTGCGCTCGCCCAAGCTGGGCGAGACCGTGGCGTTCCGGTCCGCCCTCCTCCGGGCCGTGTCGCTGCTCCACGGCGTGGTCCGCAGGGGTCACACCCGCACCGCCCTCGGACGGGTGGGCATCGGGTTCGCCGCCGGACGGAGCCCGGGGAGCCCGGCGTTCGTCCTCGATCCGCGGACCGGGGCGCTGCTCGAGGCGAGGAACTTCGAAGCCGGATCGCTCTACCAATCCGTCGGGATGATGACCTTCTGGAAACCCTACGCCATGACCGGTGGAAGCGGGAACGCTGCGGCGGCCGGTCAGACGACGCTCGCCTTCGATCCGATCGGCGGCCAGGGCGTCGTCGACACCCCGCCCCGATTCGGCTTTCCGGGCTAGGCGGCGCCCGGCTCCACTGTCCACGGCGTGGGGGTCTACCAGTAGACCCCGTCGAGCATCCGTCGCAGGTGGGCGTGGTGCATGATGGCGTGGTCGGGGTCCTCGGGCATCTCCGCCTCCCCGAACCGGATCGACCGCCGGGTGATCCGGAACATCACGATGGCGTGGCGCAGGGCGGCGTAGGCCGTGTAGAAGTCGAGGTTGGTCGGGGTGTACCCGCTGGCCTCCTCGTAGATGGCGGCAACCGTGTCGCGCCGGAGGATGTGCGGCATGCCCGGCATCCCGAGGTCCTCCACCAGGTCCTGAAAGAACCGGTGGATGTAGATCATCCACCCGATATCGATCTCCCGGGGCCCGACGGCGGCCATCTCCCAGTCGAGCACCGCCACCGGGGTGAAGTCACGGAACATCATGTTGCCGATGCGGGCGTCGCCCCAGCTGAAGACGTCGCCGGTCTCGTACTTCGGCCAGTGCTCCTCCAGCCACCCGAAGGCGCGCTCGATAAGTGGCGACCGCACGCCGTCGGCCGCCACCCAGTCGTAGTAGGCCCGCTGGCCCTCGACGTGGTGGCGGAGGTGGCTCCGGCCGTCGTCCTCCCCGCCCAGGAACGCCGCCGGGCCGTTGCTGGACAGCCGGTGCAGCTTCGCCACCACCTCGACCGCCTGGCGCTCGAGCCGCTGCTGGTCCTCGAGGTCGGCCTCGAAGAACCAGTTGTCGCCGAAGGTGTAGGGCAGCACGTCCGGGGGCACGATGCCCTCCACCCGCTCCATGACGAAGAACGGCACCCCGATGGCCTCGGTGCCGGTCTCCAGCCAGAGCACCTTCGGGACCGGCACGTCGGTGTGCTCGGCCACCATCTGCATGGTGAGGAACTGCCGCTCCATGTCGTAGACCTGAAAGACCGGGTCGGCGGTCGGGTCGGGGGCGATGCGGGCCACCAGCTCCCGCGGCTCGGGCTCGTCCGGGGTGGTGACGTCGAAGAGCACCGTCTCCGAGGACATGCCGTTCGACTCGGGCACGACCAGCGCCGACACGGTGGCCCCGGGCAGGCGCTCGGCCAGCCAGGCCTCCAGCTGCGACCGGAGCTCGTCGTAGTCGCGGGTGGAGGTCTTCGGCCGCTCGGCGGAGGGCTCGTCGCTGATGGTCATGGGGTGGGCACCTTTCGGGCGGGATCGGTGGGTCGGGACGGGTCGTCGAGATGGTGGAAGCCGCGCAGGAACCGGCGGATCCCGGTGGCGCTCCAGTTGTCGTGGTCCTCCCCGAAGGCGGTGACGCCCTCGAAGGACCATTCGGTCAGGCAGTTGACGGAGTGGAGGTTGGGATTGAGGTCGAGGCCGAGCCCGTTCAGGCAGCGGCCCTCGGCGTGCAGCCGGCGCCCCACGGTGTCGACCAGGTCGAGCTCCGCCCGACGCGGGTAGGCGGTGTCCGGGTGACGCTCGACCACGCGCCGGCTTCCCGAGGCCACCGTGGCCCGCTCGCCGTCGAGCACCACGTACCCGTGGATGGCCTCGCAGCCGTTGCCGAAGTCCATGGTGATGGCGTGGAAGGCGTCACGACCGGAGGCGGTGGCGTAGCTGTAGCCGCCGTTGACCGCCGGCGTCCCGTGGATGCCGGTGCCGAACTGGGACCGGGGGCCCCACGACCGGTCGCGGAAGCCGAAGGCGTCGACGGGAATGGCGGTGCCGTCCAGGACGATGGTGCCGACGTACCGCCCGGGCTGGTCGAGGTGGGTGTCGCCCAGGTAGTTCGGCGGTCCGATGGAGGTGAAGGTCAGCTCGGCCCGCACCGCCCCCGGCTCCCCCTCGGGGATGTCGGGGTCATGGTAGGAGAGCTCGTAGCGGTGGAGGGGCTCCAGGCACCGGTAGGCGATGCCGTTGGGCAGGGCGATGTCCGACAGCGGCTGGTCGGGCATCGGCAGGTGCCAGAACTGCCGGGCATGGAGGACGTCAGCCGGGCGGTGGCCGGTGTCGTCCCAGAAGAACGCCCCGGCCGACAGCACCCGCTGGTTGGGCCGGAAGAACGGGTAGAGCTGCCCGGACAGCCGGCGCTCGGGGACGGTGAAGGTGAACCAACAGGTCTCGGTCCAGTAGGGATCGTCGCTGGTCGGCGGGTGGAACTCGTCGTCTCGATGGTGCGCTGGCACCGGCCCCTCCCCCCTGTTCGCCCCCGACCGAAACCGGCCCGCCGACGCTACCGGCCGGTCCGCCGGATGTCAGGTCCCCTCCGGTGCCCCGGTGCCGGCAGGGGCACCGGGGCGGACCCGCCTACTTGGACGCCTCGGCCTCCGCCGCCGCCTTGGCCTCGGCCGCCTTCCGGTAGGCCTCCAGCTGGTCGAGCAGAGGCATGCGCTCCTGTCCGACGGTGGCGTCGAGGCGGGCGGCGATCTGCTCCGGCGTCCACCGGCCGTCGGCGTAGACGGCCCGGACCTCGCGGGGCTGGTTCCACACCGCGATCTTCGGTCCCACCGAGGTGTACACCTGGCCGGTCACGTGCTTGGCCTGGTCCGACAGGAGGTAGACGACCAGCGGGGCGACGTCCTCGGGGTCGCCCATCTCGGCCAGGTCCATGGGGACGTTGGCCGACATCCGGGTGCGCGCCACCGGGGCGACCGCGTTGGCGGTGATGCCGTACCGGTTGAGGCCGGCCGCCGCCGAGCGCACCAGCGAGACGATGCCGCCCTTGGCCGCCGCGTAGTTGGCCTGGGCCACGCTGCCGGCGAAGGCGCCCGAGGTGAAGGCCACCAGCGACCCGCCGCCCGGCTGCTTGCGCATGATGGCCGACGCCGCCCGGAACACGGTGAAGTGCCCCTTCAGGTGGGTCTCGATGACCGCGTCCCACTCGTCCTCGGCCATGTTGAAGAGCATCCGCTCGCGCAGGATCCCGGCGATGGCCACCACCCCGTCGATGCGGCCCCACCGCTCGACGCCGGCCCCGATGATCCTCTCGCCGCCGTCGAGGGTGGTGACGCTCTCCCCCACCGCCACCGCCTCGCCGCCGGCGGCCTCGATCTCGGCCACCAGGGCCTCGGCCACCTCGCTCTTCGGGTCCTCGCCGGCCAGCCCGACCCCGATGTCGGCCACCACCACCCGGGCCCCCTCGGCGGCGGCGGCCAGGGCGACCGCCCGACCGATCCCACCACCCGCGCCGGTGATGGCCACCACCTTGCCGTCCAGGAATCCGCTCATGCCTGCTGCCTCCCTCTGCATCCCGGGGAAGGTCCGCCGGGGCGCTCGCGTCCGGCCCGGGCGCTTCGCCGGACCGCTGTTGTCAGAATCGTCACCGCCCGGCGGACCGGGCCGCCCGGAGGCCGAGCGTGGCCCCCGTCGCTACCTCGCCGGCCCACCCGGGGGGTTGACCGAGGACGAGAACATGTTCTAGCGTTCCGCACGGATCGGCGCCACCCGACACCGTCCGTCGTCACGGCCACCGCCCGGCACCACCGCCACCGGCAGGGCCCGCACGCCGCCCGGGACGTCCGTGGGTCGCCGCCACCAGTCCGTCGATGCTGTGCAGGGGGTACGAACCATGGGTGATCTCGGATTCTGGGCGCTGGCGCACGAGGACCCCGGACACCTCGCCCTGGTCGACGTGGACGGCACCGAGTACACCGCCGGGTGGCTGCTCGGCCGCACCAACCAGGTGGTGCACGCCCTCCGCCGCTTCGACCTCAAGCCGGGCGACGTGGTGGCCACCCTCCTCCCCAACGGCGTCGAGATGTTCGAGCTGTACCTGGCCTGCCTGCAGGCCGGCTGGTACCTGGTGCCGGTCAACCATCACCTCATCGCCCCGGAGGTCGCCTACATCCTGAAGGACTCGGCCGCCAAGATCTTCGTGGCCCACGAGCGGTTCGCCGACGTGGCCCTCGACGCCGCCGAGGACGCCGAGCTGCCGTCGTCGGTCTGCTTCGGGGTGGGGGACATCGTCGGCTTCACCTCCTACACCACCGCCCGGGACTCCCAGCCGACCACCGATCCCGAAGACCGGACCATCGGCGACGTGATGAACTACACCTCGGGGACCACCGGCAACCCCAAGGGCGTGTTCCGGCCGCTCAGCGGGGCCACCCCCGAGGAGGCCGCCCTCGGCCTGTCGGGCATCCTCTTCCTCTTCGGGATCCAGCCCCAGGACGACAACGTCCACATCGTGGGTTCGCCGCTCTACCACACCGCCGTGCTGCGCTACTCGGGCGCCTCCATCCACCTGGGCCACACCGTGGTGCTGATGGACAAGTGGATCCCCGAGCAGATGCTCCAGCTCATCGAGCAGTACAAGGTGACCACCTCGCATATGGTCCCCACCCAGTTCCACCGGCTGCTGGCGCTTCCCGAAGAGACCCGTTCGAAGTACGACATGTCGTCGCTACAGCACATGATCCACGCCGCCGCCCCGTGCCCGGTGGACGTGAAGCACAAGATGATCGCCTGGTGGGGCGACTCCATCGACGAGTACTACGCCGCCTCCGAGGGTGGCGGCACCCTGGTGACCGCCCAGGAGTGGCTGCAGAAGCCCGGCACGGTCGGGAAGGCGTGGCCGATTTCGGAGATCGCCATCTTCGACGACGACGGGAACCGCATCGAGGAGCCCAACGTCATAGGGACCGTGTACATGTCCATGCAGACGGGCGACTTCAGCTACCACAAGGACAAGGAGAAGACCCTGAAGAACCGCATCGGGAAGTTCTTCACCGTGGGCGACGTCGGGCTCATCGACGAGGACGGCTACCTCTTCCTCCGTGACCGGAAGATCGACATGATCATCTCGGGGGGCGCCAACATCTACCCGGCCGAGATCGAGAACGTCCTCCTCGGCTTCCCCAAGATCGGCGACGTGGCCGTCTTCGGCATCCCCGACGAGGACTGGGGCGAGGCGATCAAGGCGGTGGTGGAGCCGGCCGAGGGCGTCGAGGCCGGGCCGGAGCTGGCCGAGGAGATCCTGGCCTACTGCGCCGACAAGCTGGCCAAGTTCAAGACCCCCAAGTCGATCGACTTCACCGATGCCATGCCCCGCGATCCCAACGGCAAGCTGTACAAGCGCAAGCTGCGCGACCCGTACTGGGAGGGACGCGAGAAGATCTGAGGGGCCGGCGGCCGCACGGGTCGGCCCGGTCAGACCGCCGATCCACCGAAGACGGCGTCCCCGAAGGTGAAGACGCCACCGTCGGCCGCCACCAGCCAGTACCCGTGGCCGGTGGCGTCGGCGGCCATGCCGACGATGGGCCGGTCGAGCGGGTGCCCGCCCATCGATCCG
>Ga0080006_1143675_pt1 | contig 140547 bp, 140 predicted proteins | sample RS3BMetagenome_FD_69209 | JGI IMG/M metagenome (GOLD analysis project Ga0080006, IMG submission 69209) | Ferric oxide microbial mat and aquatic microbial communities from Rainbow Spring, Yellowstone National Park, USA - RS3B (SPADES... ...
TATACCCATAATCACTCTGTTTTTCAAGAATCAGTTCCTTTAATCTCCCATCGATGGGGGGAACAAGAACCCTTCTTCTATACTTCGGGCAAAATACCACATGATACTGACAGCTGTATACCATGTGGTCTTCATGATAGTACTCCTTCTCTTTGTTAGTTATTTCCATCTTCCTAAAACATTATATTATCATAGCTTATATATCTTTCGCAATTCATCTCCTCGCTGAAGCTCGGAGCTTTCTTGCTCATCTCTTTGTAAATAACCGGGCCCGAGTTCTTGAGCTGGTACAACCAGCAGCTTGTTGGTGGCCATCAAATACATGTATCCGGCGGATTCAGCGATTATGTATGATTCAACGTCTCACCAGCCCATTGAAATTATAGCCCCTATCTACGAAGGTATTTGTGTGCCATAAATGCCTCATCTGCTTCTAGGGGTGTGGGGTGGAAGTCGGGATTTCATAGATAGTTTTCTTGAGGAAAAGTCTCAAGAAGTTTCACTTGGCCTCTATCGGAATAACACTTGACCTGCTGGATCTGAGTCGAACTCTCCGATTACTTGGTCGATGAAGAAACGAGGTTCTCGTCCGATGGCTTTTCGGAATCTTGATCGGCCATGTGCAACACAGCCTAGCAGAATGATATAAAGATTTATAGTATTATTCAAATTATCGAATGCTGATTAGTAATTGTGATACGTTGATCTTTATCTTTTTAGGACACAACTAGGTCTTTTTTGGGTCCAGTCATTGTCAAAAGGATGTTCGTTGCGCAAAGTTTATGCTTCAAAAGGATTTAAATACGCGACTACGGGGGTAATCATTTGATGATGCGTTTTGGAAAAACCTCAAAGGTTCACTTCCGATGAGCTCTCCGAGGTCAATAAGAGCCTCACCTTTGGAACTTGGCGGATTCAAAAGCCATGGAAGCCACTCATAATAACCGATGCCGAAGGAGTGTATTTTACGGACTCTAATGGTAAGAAATACATTGATTTTTCTTCACAGCTAATGTGTTCCAATCTCGGACACAAGAACCAGAGAGTTATAGAGGCCATAAAGCGGCAAGCTGAAACATTACCCTTTGTTTCACCAGCATTTGGCACAGAGGTAAGGGCTGAATTAGCCAAGAAGTTAAGAGAGGTTTTGCCACAGAATTTGACCAAATATTTTTTCGGCACTTCTGGCACCGAGGCCAACGAAGCTGCTGTTAAAATTATAAGAATGTATTTTGCTAAAGAAGGTCGGACCAAGATAATTTCAAGGTATAACTCTTATCACGGCTCCACGGGAGCAAGCGTAGAATTAACTGGGGACTTCAGGAGAATAGCCGTTGAGTCCACTGGCTCCTTTCCCGGCGTGGTGCATGTTCCTGACCCCTACTGTTACAGATGTCCATTTGGGCTGCAATATCCAGAGTGCGGCGTAGCCTGCGCGGATTATGTGGAATACGCTATTAAAAACGAGGGTAATGTGGGAGGTGTTATAGTGGAGCCGGTGACGGGGACAAATGGCGTCATAGTTCCACCGAAAGAGTATTTGCCCAAACTGCGCGAAATAACTAGGGAACACGATGTCTTTCTGGTTGCCGATGAAGTAATGAGCGGCTGGGGAAGAACCGGTGAATGGTTTGCTGTTGACAACTGGAAGGTGAAACCCGACGTTTTGACCACCGCGAAAGGCATAACAGGTGCGTATGCGCCGTTGTCCCTGACCGCAACTAACCAAACGCTTGCGGACTTTTTTGATGACCACTATTTCGCGCACGGACATACATACGAGGCTCATCCTCTTACTTTGGCAGCTGGTGTAGCAGCCATTGAGGAGTACCAGGAAAAGAACCTTGTCACCCGCTCAAAGAGCCTCGGAGACCACTTGGGTAAAAGATTGAATGAGCTCTTTCTCCGTCATGCATCGGTGGGTGACGTGAGGGGACTGGGATTGTTTTGGGCGGTTGAACTCGTGAAAAACAGAAAGACCAAGGAACCATTCAACACTTACTGGGATAAGATTCAAGGCAAACCACTTGTCGTGGACAAAGTGGCCCAAGCAATGATGCAGAAGGGTGTGTATGTTAACACCTGGGTGTCTCACTTTGTGATTGCGCCCCCGTTCATAATAACTGAAGCTGAGATGGACCATGCAGTGGATGTTATGGATGAGTGCCTAGCAATAGCAGACAAGGAGGTTTTGGCCTGATGAGTCTTAGCGACGATACACACTATGGAATTCTTCCCAACTATGTGGGGAACACTAAAGTAGAGGTTTCCTCAGAAACTAGATACCCGGTGTTCAACCCGGCTTTCGGCAAAATCATTGCTTATGCGCCAGACACTCCTAAAGAAGAAGTCGATTTATACACTGAGTCAGCCGCTGCAGCCCAAGAAAAGTGGGGTCGTATACCCGTAACTGAGAGAATAAAGGTTTTGTTCCGGCTTCAACAGTTATTGGTGAGTCAAACGGATGAACTCGCTGCGACGCTCACAAGGGAACACGGGAAGACTTTTGAAGAAGCGCGAGCGGAAATTGGTCGGGCGGTTGAAAACATTGAAGCGGCAACTTCCGCTGTGTACCACATGATGGGTAAGAACAACCTTGAAATTTCTTCGGGAATAGACGAAGAGCTATACAGAGTACCGGTTGGAGTGTTTGCTGCTATAACTCCTTTCAACTTTCCGTTAATGGTTCCCTTTTGGTTTATACCGTATGCAGTGGCGTTGGGGAATTCGATTATAGTTAAACCTTCAGAGAAAACACCTGTAAGCATGAGTGTCGCCGCTGAGTTGTTTCGAAAGGCGGGGTTCCCTGAAGACGTTATAACAGTGGTCAACGGCGGACCAAAAACAGTTGACGCTCTTCTGGACAACAAGCTTATTTCCGGTTGCAGCTTTGTGGGCTCCACGCCCGTAGCGGACTATATATATAAGAGGGCTACCGCAGCCCACAAACGTGTGCAGGCTGGTGCTTCCGCAAAGAACTTTGAGCTTGTAATGCCGGACGCGGATTCAGGTCTTGTTGTTCGTAGTCTTATTTCATCTTTCTTTGGGAACGCTGGCCAACGATGTTTGGCTGGCTCAGTGCTTGTGACGCTACCAGAAAACCACGCCCAGGTTGTCAAAGCCTTCACGGACGCAGCCTCAAAGTTGAGGCTGGGATACGGTTTGGAAAAAGGTGTGGATATGGGTCCTCTTATACGCAGGGAACATCTTGAACGCGTAAAATCATATATAGACTTGGGCGTCGATGAGGGAGCCAAACTTTTGCTGGACGGTCGCCTTAAAAAGGCTTTGGATTACGCCGAAGGCTTCTTTCTGGCGCCTTCAATTTTCGACGAAGTAACACCTGACATGAAGATTTGCAAAGAAGAGATATTTGGTCCAGTGGCAAGTGTGGTCACGGCGAAAAACTTTGACGATGCGATAGACGTTATCAATTCAAGCAGGTATGGCAACGCCTCTACGATTTTTACAACCAACGGTGTGTACGCAAGGGAATTCGTAAAGAGAGTCAACACTGGAAACATAGGTGTTAACATAGGAGTGGCTGCGCCGATAGCGTTTTATCCGTTCGGCGGCTTCAAAGATTCCTTTTTCGGAGATCTGCACGCGCAGGGTGGAGAGGATCATGCACTATTCTTCACCGAGCGCAAAGTTGTTGTTTCAAGGTGGAAATAGAAGCATTTTGCTCAACTACATCTTAAACCTCACCGTATAGAATGAACGAATATGGAGTTCCGTACGGTTCACTGAGGGATATAAACGACTGGTAAAAACACATATTGGTCGCGCCAAGGTAAACTTATTAGGATTATGAACCGCGTTTTGACGTGCGGCTTCGGCGCAAAGAGTAATAAAGTGTTGAACCAGAACCTTGAATTCTGCAGAACCCTTTACACGCTGTCTTCAGAAAGAAGAGGGTGTTGGCTTCGTTTCCGAGTTCACTGAATCGATATACCCGTCTGCCCTAATCTTAAAGTGGTGGTCCAGTAAAAAACGATAATTTTGGGTCTGGTTACTCTATTCTTACAGCCTCACGAGGGTCCTCCTTTAGTATTTTTAGCGCAAAAGCTGTATTTGCTCTTTCTACGCCGTCGAGTTTGGCGAACTTTTCAATCGTCTCTTCCAGCTCTGCTTTGTTTCTGGCTCTGCTCATAACAACAAAGTCGTTTTCACCCAAAACGAAGTAGACCGCCCACACACCCTTTACGTTGGCAATTCTTCTACCAACCTCATCTGCGTACTTAGGTCCATATTTTGCTCTGACTAAAGAAATCGCCGTGATGGTGTTTCCCAGTTTGTCGTAATCCAGCCATGGTAATACTCCTTTCAAAACACCTGTTTCTTTCAGTTTTTTGATCCTGTTGTGAACGGTGGATTTGGAAACGCCGGCTTTTTGGGCTATCTCTTTGAGGTTAAATTCACCATCCTTCAACATTGTGTGAAGAATTTTTTTATCGATGGCGTCCATTCGAAAAATATCGTCCGCCGACATGCGGAACTCAAGTCGATTAAAGTATATAAATTCTTAGAAAACAATATATTTGTTTGATATATTAGTTTGTCAAATTTCTGTAGTTATAGTAAAGAATCAGGTTGACACTCACCCATGTATTTCAACATCGCTAGCGGAGGATTTAGCGTTCCTTGGGGCTGTGGGATCACCTTTCTGCACGAATCGCAAACAAAAATAGGGGATTGGACGTTTTCAATATTTTTGCGGGCACGGAGCTGCCCTTTTGATTGAATGTGTCCAGCATTGCCTTGACACACCCCATCTAACGACGATTTAACACATTCAAATCGGTTCTGTGCCATAAAAATCTATGTAGCGAGACTCTATCTTTTCTACCGGTTTGTACCTGATTTGTGGCGTACTAACATGGCTACGTGTGCTTCCCGTCCGCATCGCATAAAGACCCTTTAATAGCATACTTAACAACCAAATCCCACCTAACATACACTAATTAGAAAGCAGCGCTATTAGGCATTGTCTACGTAAACCCGTGAGCAACTAAACAGCTTTTGAGTAGCTATCCTGAGTACTGGGCTCCAGAAGTTTCGGGAGATTTTTTGAGTCACCATTGGCCCTCTTAGATTCGTGGTACTAAAGGAAACAATACGACTCGCTGGTCAGCAAATACACATTCGCTTATAGCGTAAGAAATACCCCACCTCAACTATCAAAGAACGCATTTTCCACTTAGACAGTCGCGCCATGGATGTCTTCTTTCGATTTTCGCGTCACCTTTTTGCGGATATAAACCACAGGTTTTAATGAACGAGAATCGAAACGTGTACCGTAGTCTAGCTTATATGGAGGTGCGCCAAACACTTGTGAGCGTATTTACCATGAGTTACGGAAGAAACCGCGATTCCCGCGGCAGCAGTGGAAACAGAGGCTTCGGATTCGGAGGAGGCAGGCCTTCAATGGGTCCAAAGCCAGTCGAAGAAGGTAAGGAGTACGAGGTAGAAGTGACCGAACTTTCAAGGAGAGGAGACGGCGTCGCCAAGATTCAGGGATTTGTTATCTTTGTCCAAGGAGCCAAGGTGGGCCAAAAAGTCAAGATAAAAGTGGAGCGCGTTGGTCCAAGGTTTGCAAGCGCAACTGTAGTTGGAACCACTTCAGAGTCATCCTGAAACCTGGACTGCGTTTTATCATCGCAAAACACAGATGGCTGGCCGCTACATAGACAAATCGTATTATGAAAAACTTTCTAACACAAAGCTAGGTGTAAAGCTAATCACTTTTTGGGTTAGAATATCTTATATTGCTACCGCAACAATTTTTTTGGTTGACATGAACTCACTAATTGAGACCGCTCAAGCACTTGTTCAGAAGGCTATGTTGTCGCCTGCTGTACAGCAGAAGATTAAAGGATGGAACAAGGTTTTTCAGCTGAAACCAACAGATTCAGAGCCATTTTTTGTCAAGATAGTCGACGATAGAGTTACCGTTGAGAAAGGCGTGTATCCCAATCCCGTTGCTACCGTCATAATGTCCTCACAAGACATGCTTGACATGTTTCAAGGAAACCTCAATCCCACACAGGCTTTCTTTTCGGGTAAACTAAAAGTTGAAGGAAACCTTTTTGAAGCGCAAAGCTTACAGACTGTGCTTGGCTCGGCGTGAATTTCGTAGGTAATCAAAAACTAGACTAGGTAATCCACTGGGTCCGAAACGCCTATAATTTCAAACGCTTTGCGGCGCATATAACAGGGACCGCATTTACCGCAGTGTTTTTCGTTCCCTTCATAACAACTCCAAGTGAGTTCTAGAGGTGCGTCTATTTGCAATCCAAGTTTGACTATTTCGTGTTTCATAAGGTTGCCAACAGGCATCAAAACTTCAACGCGTTTTTGAAGGTTGGTGGAATAAGGTAGTAATTCATTGAGCTTCTGAACGAACATCATTTCGTTGTCGCTGTAAGCACCCGACTCTTCAAGATTATTTCCCAAGACCAAGTAATCGAATCCATGTTCCTCCGCGAGTCCAGTCGCTATGGACAAAAAGATCAGATTTCTAGCGGGAACCCATTCGTGTGCGAATTCAGCACCGCTCTCACCTAAACGCGTCGATGATATTTGTTTGTCTTTATCCATGAGCGGCGAGCTATACAGATGCTTTTTGAACAAATCCGTGTCGATAACCAATAAGGGTACTTTTAGTCTTTCCGAAATCTTTATTATGCAGCTGTGTTCCCTTTCTTGTGCCCTATGGCTATACTTAAAATGTAGAAGTGTAACTTCATAGCCTTTGTCAAGCATCAACTTGGCCGCAGTGGTGCTATCGAGACCAGCGCTGCAGACCACCAAAGCCTTCTTACCCACGGGGTTTCGCCAAAGACTTATGTCATCAAACCCTCTGGTCGAATCCACAACTACGGCTGAGTAGGGTTTAAGCTGCTTGATCGGTTTGGCGAGCCAGACTGGGGAACTTATGTCCTCCATGTAGGCTCCAAGAGACGAGAAAAACAGCGTATCGAGTTCGGCGTCATACTGCAAAAACAGTGGCTTATAGTTAACAGCCAAAAACAGCGATGTTGGACGTCTAAGGTCCACCACTGCGAGTGCATAGCTTCCCATAACTGAGTCCACCAAAATGCTTCTTAAACCCTCCAGTGAACCGTCCCATAACTTTTCTAGCAGGGGGGGAAATATTGCGGAATCAATGCGTGTTTTCCTGTTCAGTTGTAATTCCTTCTCCAACTCTTTATCGTTTGCAATCGTTCCGTTGTGGGCCACCACAAAACCGTTCGAGACAAAAGGCTGAATATCTTCTGGGGTTTTCCGATTTACGTATTCGGTTGTGGGTTCAGCTCTGTCGTTGTTCAGTACTATTACGGTGCTCTCATCAATAAAACTCGGTTCAAAAAACAGACTATCACTGACTTTTCCCAGCTTTTTTATTTCTTTGATTGAGCCATTTTTTGAGACCGACACTATTCCGTAGCTGTCACGTCCACGTTCTTCACCACGCAAAAAGATTGCTCGAGTCAATTTCTCAATTTTGGCAAGCTCTTCATTGTTTCTGCGGCGCTCAAAAATCATGCAACCGCTTATAGAGCACAATTAAACACCCCTCCTATGACCCCAAGCCACTCTGTGCAATTGAAGTCCAATCCTGAACCCCCACCTCTTAGCGATGTTTTCTTCCGCCAAATCCGCAAGCGCCTTTGAATAGTCGAGACGTGTCCCATCGGGCTGGACAAAAACTCGCAGCCTGTCAAGTCTATTCGCATCGCATAATGCGGCGGCTTCGGCCAGATCCACTTCTGGCCTGACCACGACAATTTTTAGATAGAAATGCTTTGTTTTTTTGAGCCATTCGAGATTGGTTTCAATGGCTTGACCCGAGTTCCGTAGCTTTGGGGACACGGACCAGCAGTCAACCCTTTCCAACAAATTTGACGATGGCTTTATCGTGCCATTTGTTTCAACCACAACCCTGTGTCCAAAAGACTTTGAAGCTTCAACCAGTTCATCAATTGGCTGCAGTAGCGGCTCTCCTCCAGTAATTGTTACAAGGGGCGTGTTCTCTGGGCTGCCGAAACCCAACGTCTGAATTATGCCTTCCGCATCACAATAAAAGAAATCTATTCCTTCTTTGGCTCTGTCTTGACGTATCCAGGAATATTTGGTGTCGCACCATACGCACTTGAGATTGCAGCCATATAGACGCACAAAATGCGATGGTACACCCATGAATTCACCTTCTCCTTGTACACTTGTAAACAGTTCACAAATTTTGAGCTTTTGGGTCAATCGGTTCACCTATCCATTGCCTTTATAGGAATCGTGGGGTTTCCACCACCCGCATCAATCTTCGTTTGATTAGAGATGAACTCGATACCTCTTATTAAGTCATGTTTCCGCATAGACTTATACTGTTTTAGGAAACACGGAACCTACCGCCTATCAAATAGTCCACTACCGCTGCGGCCACGCCTATCGCTGCCATCTCGATTCCGCTACGCCACCACTTTTTGCCTGTGAATATGGTTCTCGAGGCACCCGTTATAAACAACGCTGCCACTGTAAGCGCGATAGATACGGGAAGTGCTATGTGAACTGGCAACACAAGGTATGGGGCCAAAGGGGTGAACCCTCCGATTACAAACGCAAAAGTAGAGTTCAGACCTTCTCTAACGGGTCTTTCAGTCAGCGCTCCCAAAAGTCCTAATTCATCTTCAACAAGCGTTTTGGAAACCATTTTTTCGTCGCTGGCAACTCTTTTAGCAACTTTTTTTGCTTCCTCCAAACTGAGTCCTCTCTGAGCGTAGTATTCCATCAGCTTCTGCATTTTGTAGTCCGGGCTAAGCTTTGTCCTTTCACCCTCTTGACGTAGTTTGTCTTCGTACGTCTCTTTCTGAGACTTACTTGATAAATAAGCACCAGTGCCCATAGCCACGGCTTCGGCCACAAGGAGTGCCACTCCAGCAAGAATTAGCAGTGACCCGTTCGATGTTGCCCCGCTCACTCCCGATAGTAAGGCTAGCTCGGAGACGAATCCGTCGTTTATACTGAAAATAAAGTTTCTGAGCGACCCCCTTTCTCTACTATCTTCGCTATTCTCAACCCCGACAAGTGAAATATGTCCCTCCTCAGCCACTGCCAGTTTGCTCACAGCATCAACGAACTCACCCTTTCTGCGCAATTCATTATAGCGCTCAAGTTCATCCTTCTCGGCTCTATGTAGACTCGCCCTGAGGGCTCCAGCCCCGAGGATCCTCCAGCTTAGAGAAGAGAATTGGGTTTTCAGCCTAAAGTAGAAAGACACTTTTTCTTTAATTGGGGCTCCGGCCTTTTCGAGTTCGCTTCTCCAGACCTCGGCGTGTCCCTTTTCCTCCGCGGCTATTCTCTTCAAAAGTTCGGCCAACTCAACGTTTCGAGTGGATTCCGCGTATTTACGATAAGCATAGGCCATGGCCAGCTCCTGTCTATAATACTTTTCAATCTCTTTCAATTTCTGAGCTGTTCCAGTAACTTCCACCGAGTCGGTTCCCAACGGTTCAACCCCACCGCGTGCTACAAACAAATAGCTAATAGTTCCTTTTTAGGCTTATTAAAAGCTGGCGATTCTCTTTTAACGCGTCTGCCGAATAACTCTTCAGGCCTTATTTCTTTGCGGCTATCGGCCGCGGTGGGCTGGTAATCACAAGTTCGCCTGCATCGTTGACCAAATAGGCCCCAATCATGTTTTCCCTGTTTCTACCAAAATACATGAAACCGCCAACCCAGCATATCATCGCGGAAACAACAAAGATTATCGAGATATTGGTGGGATAAGTTATGGGGAAAATCGCCAGTCCTAAGCCCAAAACGTTGATCACCGAAATTATCGCGGAGGGAACAAGGTGTTTGAGCACACTGAATTCTTCCCTGAAACGTTTGAGATAGAAGAGTGGAAGCGACACAGAGTCACCGAGCCTACCCAAGATCCAAAAGATGCTGGCAGCGATTGCCACCATACTGTACGCGTCCATGAAACCCATAATCATCGGGGCTGCCAATCCAATTATTATTGCTATGACACCGACAAACAGCGATGCGACGTATGGGCTCTTGTGTGATTCGTGTACCTTCGAAAAAGTCGCGGGCGCTCCCCCTTCTCTGGACAAACTAAAAAGTATTCTTGACGCACTCATATTGGTGCCCACATTTGACACTATCAAACTGTTCACGGACAGCATAACCACGGCCAACGCTAGGACACCCGACACTCGAGCCGCAAGTTGCACAATCGGCACATTGGCGGAACCAAGAGTTGTGGCGTTGCCCACGCCCCAGGCGACCACTATAGCGTAGGACGAAAGAAGCATAGAGCCTCCTCCAACTAGCATCGCCAACCACATTCCCCGCCTAAGAGTTCTAGAGGGAATCTTGGTTTCTTCTCCCAAATAGGTTGCAGTGCCAGCACCAGCGATTGAAATCACCGACAAAAGGAAACCTGTGGAAAGGCCGCTGAGACCTTTTGGGGCCAAGTGGGTATTCGTAAAAACTGCCAAAGTGTTTGCGGGGCCGGCTTGAATTATAAGGTACGCGCTCAAGCCAACCAACAGCGCCACTTCCAACGTAGCGCCCACTGCCACGTATTTTGTGAGCGTCTTTGCGACATCGGTGTAAGTGAGCGGTATAGCGAGACCTATCCCGAGCAACGTGAGTGGAATCCAACTCCATGCGGGCAAGCTTAGCCCGAAGATTCTCAGAAAGGGTGGAACAATTATTCCTACATACATGCCTTCGAACACTGTTGTCAACAAAAAGGCAAGAAACTCTGTAACGGCTTCCGTGTATCCGGCTTTGGAGCCAACGCTGTTTGAAGTATAGGTGTAAAACCCTCCCGCTGAATTAATTTTTTTGGAGAAACGTGTTAGAAGATAAACCCAGAAGCACGAACTCAGAAAGGCCATTAACGTTACCAACGGTAGGTTCGCTCCTGCGTAGAGCGCACCCACTGTCAAACTCGATACAACAGAACCTAGGGGTGCGGTGACGGCCATTGCTTGGGCGTAGCTGCCCACTAAGCCAATAGCATTCGCTTTCAGTCTCGGCGTCTGCGAGCAGCTGGTTGACATCGATATTCACCATTATGTCGAATCATTAAGTCTCAAGGGTTATATAAATCCTTTTCGATAAAGTCCCAATTATAAAAAAAATATTCAGATAAATGGATTTATAATACATTTTCATTCGTTTACAAAATGTTGCAAAAGAGCTGCTAAAGAATCCCCTTGACACTCAAACGTATCTGTGAGCAGGTTTAATTAGCGCTTTGGCATCAACTTTAAGGTTTTGGTCTAGATAATAGTTTTCTGCGACGACTGTTCCCATTGCAAAACCTTTAAAACACGACTCTGTACACGTTAAATGTGAAGGTTTTAGCGACCGCGCCAGGCAAAGCCACTCTTTTTGGCGAGCATTCCGTGGTATACGGCAAGCCTGCCATAGCGATGGCTATCAACAGACGGGTAACCGTTGAGCTCACAAGCCGAAAGGACGATAGAACAGTGTTGCACTTTCCAGACCTTTTTGTTAAGGGTCTTACCCTGTCTTTCAGGGGTGATAGCATAGCAACGGCGACCGATAGAAAAGTCGCATCACGGAACGCAGCGTATGTGATTCAAGCGATAAAAACGGTTGCCAAATATTTGGGAGGCTATCATGGTGTGGATGCAACTATTAGCTCTGAAATGCCTGTGGGAGCGGGTTTGGGAACATCCGCCGCTGTTACTGTCGCAACAGTTGCTGCCTACTCGGAGCTTTTGGGGAAAAGATTCGATAAACACACTCTTTCAAAAATCGGGCGTGAGGTAGAGCTCAAGGTTCAAAAAGTGTCGAGCGGCATGGACGCCGCGGTGATTACTTTGGGTGGTCTCGTAGAGTTTCGGTCCAAGGGAAGCAAATTCGCAGTGGAACCTCTTCATTATAAGAAGGAAATGCCTATGGTTCTGGGCCATTCTCCACGGGTTATGACCACTGCTGAAAGCGTGGCACGCGTCGCCCAACTCAAAAACAGGAATCCTTTGCTAATAGCAAGAATCTTTGATTCAATCGAGCTAGTAGTTTTGGAAGCCAAGAAGAGAATCGTTAAAGGTGAACTAGAATTTTTGGGTGAACTAATGAATGTTAATCAGGGCCTGCTTTCAGCACTAGGAGTATCAACGCTGAAAATAGAGGAAATGGTTTATGCTGCGAGAATAGCTGGCGCCTTGGGAGCCAAGTTGACGGGAGCCGGAATGGGTGGATCGGTTTTGTGTCTTGCAAAAAGTTCGGCTTCAACAGAACGTGTTGCACTTTCGCTAAATACGGTCGGAGCCGAAACATTCACTTTCGAACCGGATTATTCAGGTGTCAGCGTTCAGGTGGACTGAAAAACCAGAAAAGTTCCGGTTCAGAGTCCGTTGAAGTGGTGATTACACGGCTACTAGTCCTAAAAAAAATGTTGATTAGGCTTAAATCTGATTCCAGAAAAGTGAGGAGCATGCTGGAAAACTACAATGTAACAAGGTTTTACTCTTTTAGGCAGGCCTTGAATCCCGTGTTTAATGCTTTGACGGACACACTATATTTTGTAACGGACGCATCGGGTAAACCTCAAGTTTGGCGCATGAATGGTTCACAGGGGTTTCCGGAACAGCTGACCTTCTTTGAGCAAAACGTCTCTAACTTACAGGCAAGAGGTTCACGTCTGATAATGCAAGTTGATAGAGAAGGCTCTGAAGAATTTAAGCTGGTCGAATTGGGGTTGGATGGCGAACCCTTACCCTTGCTGGTCGAAGACAAAGTTATCTTCAGGTTGGGTGGGTGCGCTCTAAACGGAGCATTCTCCTTTGCTTGCAACAGACGGAAAAATGCATTTTTCGACTCCTATGTAGTCACGGAGACAGGCCAAGAGATTTCGGTTTTTGAATGTGAGGGAACGAGTCAACCATACGGATTCAGTTATGATTCGTCTCGAGTTTTGGTCACTGTTGCCAACACAAATCTTGACACTTCACTATATCTTGTTGGCTTGAAAACGAACTCATCTAAAGAGCTTTTGCGTCATAAAGATGAGGCACTCATGGTCTCGCCACAGTTTGGCCCAGATGAACTAATCTACCTGTGCACCAATTACAACAACGAGTATCTTCAGCCTGCGATTCTGAACCCCCAAAACGAGGAGCTGCACATACTCTCTATGAATAAGAGCGATGCCGACAACATAGCGGTTTCTTCGGACGGAAATATGGTCTACACTAGAAACAAGGATGGTTTTTCGGAGTTGCATTTAACGGGAAAAGATGGTCGCGAGCTTTTCTCTCAGAAGTTAGATGGCGTAGTGTCTGAGCTCAGATTTTCAGCCGATGGGTCCAAACTCTTCTACGTGTTCTCGGGGTATGATGTCAACCCTAATATTTACTGCATCTCCTTAAACGACTTAAGGAATGAGCGCCTAACATATGTGTCAAGGGGTTACTATGGGGATGTCATAAAACCAGAGCTTTCCAGTTTCCCCTCCTTTGATGGACTCAGAATTCCAGTGTTTGTGTATACACCGCGTTTCCCGCCGCCCCCTGTCGGTTATCCTTCAATAGTATACATTCACGGCGGACCGGAATCGCAGAAAAGAGTTGACTACGACGGTCAAATCCAGTTCTTCGTAAGCAGAGGATACGCCGTGCTTACCCCAAACGTGCGCGGAAGCACTGGGTATGGGAAAACCTATGTTCACCTTGACGACGTGGAAAAAAGACTGGACAGTGTTAAAGATGTGGCGTGGCTTGTAAGGTGGATGAAGGCCGACGGACGCTTCGACTCCAGCAGAATATGTGTAATGGGTAGAAGCTACGGCGGGTATATGGTTTTGGCTTCAATAACGTTCTACCCTGACCTATGGAGATGCGCTGTTGAGGCTGTGGGGATAGCCGACTTGGAGACGTTTCTCAAGAACACTTCTGTTTGGCGCAGACGCCTAAGAGAAGCTGAGTATGGTTATCTTGAAAGAGATTCAGAAATTCTCAGAAGGGTCTCACCCATTCATTATGTTGATAAAATAAAGGTGCCTTTGCTGGTTCAGCACGGCGCAAACGATCCGCGTGTGCCTTTGTCCGAATCGTTGGCGATAATCGAGGCGATCAAAGCTCGCGGTGGCATAGCCGAATTGGTCCTGTTTCAAGATGAGGGACACATGAATCACAACATAAAAAACAGGGTTGCGTGGGCACAAAAGGTCTCCGAATTCTTGGAAAAGTATCTTTAAAAATGACGCTTAGACCTTGCTTTTGAGTCGGCTTAGAGTGCACACAACAGCGCTTTCAGTGTTTTTCTGCGAACTCTTTTTTTACGTCTTCGGCGAATTTGTCGTCGCTTAAGATCTTTGTGGCTACGCGCGATAGTGCTTCGGATACAAGTTCAAGAGCTCTTTTTGCTTCATCAGAAGCCGCGGCTTTTGCGGAAACTTCGGAATGCCAAGGTGTGCCTTCGGGCGCGATTTTAGAGGAAATTTCCAGTGATGGAACCACCTGTGAAACGTTTGCAAAGTCTGTTGAACCACGGGGCATACTCACAGTGGTTTCGCTAAAGGGTTTGGGTTCAACGCCCAATTCTCTGAGCACTCGGTCTGCGTATTTTATAAGTTCAAAGTTGAACTTTGTCGATGAAAACATCGGCCCTATCGGGTTTATAGTATAGCTAGCGTTTGTTGCCAACGAACACCCTTGGACTATCAGCCTAAACCTCGTTATTAATTCTTTAAGGTATTCGACTTCTGAGCTACGCAGACCGTATGCCAGTACAGCTTTGTCTGGTGTAACGTTGGTGGCGATTCCACCCTCTCTGATGACGCCGTGAATCACCACGTTGGCATCCCGTCTAACGTGTTGTCGCAGCATGTTTACGGCGGTGTACGTCAAAATCGCAGCGTCGAGGGCGCTGACTCCCTTTTCAGGCGATGCTGCTTCGTGTGCAGCTGTTCCACTAAACACGACCTCGAGGTCTTGCACCGCCAGTGAGGGCGAACCGAGGCTCCAACTATCAGCTGGGTGCGTCATAAGGGCAAAGTCTATGTCCGAAAAACACCCTTTTTCCACCATAAGTATTTTGGAACCCGCCCACTCGCCGCTACCTTCCTCGTCGGGTGTACCGAGCACAACGATTTTCCCTCTGTTAGCCTTAGCTGAAGTTTTTATTGCTGCGTAAACGGCTGCGGAGCCAATAATGTTGTGCCCACACGCGTGACCCACCCTGGGCAGCGCATCGTACTCTGCAAGAAATGACACTGTGGGTCCCTTATCGTCAAGGTGTTTCTCAGCGCGAAAAGCCGTTGGTATACCGGCATATCCGCGTTCGACTTTGAAACCGTTGCTTTCAAGCGTGTCTTCAAGCAGCTTTGCAGATTCGTGTTCCCGACTACCAAGTTCCGCCAAACCGTGCAGTTTTAGGGCGACTTCCCAAGCATCGTCAGCCGAAAACATAATTTTCGAATGCCACCACCGCTCTTAAGCGTATTCCACGGTGTTCGGGAACACTTAATATTCAGAGCACACACCTCAAATTTGAGTAGAATGGGTTTAAACAAGGCCTATAAGGGCTATAAGTCGTTTTCATATCTTCAAGCGGGCAAAGACTATAAAGTGTTCAGCTTGGTAAAAGAGATTGGGAGGGTTGAGCCCTTCGTTTATCCCGTATCGAAGTCCGAAGAAGAAAAAGTGGCCGAGCTACTTGAAAAGAGCGTGGTGATCTCTCTGCACGACCATCCCAAAGTAATGCCGGAAGACTTGTCGGTTTTGTTTGAATGGATTAGGGCGAACAGAGCTGCGATGGCTTACGAAGGCTTAAGCGTTTCAGGTGTTGACGCTGTTTTCGATGGTTTGGGCGACGGAAGCAACATGATCACTTCGAATTATCCTTGGAAGTGGGAGTCGGTGGTTCACGAGTTGGGTATGCGGCTGTGCGACATAGCTCACCAGGACTTTGTGATAGAGGGTAAAAGAGTGGAGGATATTCTCAGGGCTCACAGGGAGGGGAAGGTGGCGTTTATCCCGCATATTGAAGGTGCGCAGCCCATTGAGAACGAGTTGGACAGGGTGGACATTCTATATGGGTTGGGTGTCAGGTGTATGGGGTTGGTGTACAGTGATTCGAACGCTTTGGGGTCGGGTCTCCGTGAGCGGGGTGACGGTGGATTGACCCGCTTCGGTGAACAGGTGGTGGAGAGGATGAATAAGTTGGGGATGTTGGTGGACGTGGCCCACGTGGGTGACAAAACTTCTTTGGACGCCATCGAGGTGAGCGGTGCGCCGGTGGTCATATCCCACGCGGGCGCCAGAGCCGTGTGGAACTCTCAGCGGATGAAGCCCGACGTTGTTCTGCGTGCGCTAGCGGAAAAAGGCGGCGTCATAGGCATCGAAGCCGCTCCCGGCACCACTGTGAGTCGAAAACATCCAAAGCACTCAATCGAATCCTATATGGATCACTTTGAGTACTGCGTTGAATTGATGGGAGTAGACCATGTTACGTTCGGTCCGGACACCAACTTCGGGGACCACGTGGGACTTTACCGAGTTTTTGACAGGGTGAGTTCTGTGGCGTGGAAAGAGGAGGGTGACCCCGTCGAAGAAGTCGAGTATGTTAAAGGGCTCGAAAACCCCAGTGAGTTTCCAAACATTGTACGCTGGCTCGTCCACAACGGCTACTCGGAGGCAGAGATCCAAAAAACTGTTGGTGGAAACACCCTTCGAGTTCTTGGGGCTGCATGGAAGTAATAAGAGGATTTTGGCTCGCGGCTGTACTGGCATCGTGTCAACTTTATCACTGCCGAGTGAAAGCACCCACGTGCTAGCCGTGGGAGGACGTCACAAAGAGTTCGGTGTTCATTCCGACGGGGCATCACGGCGCACATATACTTCCGGCCGCGAGTCAACATGTCCGAGTCAATGCGTATCTCAGATAGGCTAGTTGTCCCAGTACGCTTTAATATGTATTTAGGGATGAGTCGATGTGGCGTCTCCTTCGGATCATATGGCGAATGAAAGGACGTTTCTTGCGTGGATCAGAACAGGGGTGGCGTTCATCGGCTTCGGGTTCGTTATAGCCAAATTTACACTTTTCCTTGAGCTCATTAAGGGTGTAAAAACTGGCGGGCACTCCCAGCTGTTCGGGGTGCTAATGATTGGGCTCGGGGGCGTTGTATTGGGTTATGGTTTGCTAACTTATCTTCTGACCGAAAGCGACTTAGAGAAGGGAAGGTATAGGTCAAGACGTATGGCCAACTCATTGTTTGCGGTTCTCGTACTTATTGTTTCAGTGGCGCTCGCCTTACTCTTAATTTGATCTTTTAACAACTGAAGGGGTTAGGGGAAACGGAGGAACCCCGCACCATTTATGGGTGGGATGAGTTTGTGTCTCCAATGAATAAATATAACCTTTGGTGCAATAGCGAAGAGCGAGCTTACAAGTTCAGACTGTATCCAACAAAGACTCAGAAGAGAAAGCTTGAGGATACGCTTGAAACTTGCAGACTTTTTATTGTGCTGCAACACTTTTGGTCATTTATTGTGCCAAACCGCAATTAATCCGCGGGTGATGGCATACAGATGGCATCAACGCTAAGCCGCCGTTCACGACGATGTGTGTATAAATGCAATTTTGCTCTTCTGTTCAGTGATCCGTCGTGTTGCACGTGGTCACGCAATGAGGCAAACCTTAAAACTATAGCATTACATGAGTGTTTGTCTGAGTTGTTGGTTTATTGCGTGCGTCATGCGGAATCCGTGAGCAATGCGAGCAAGGTTTTTCCAGACGAATCCATCTCTCCAAGCCTAACCGAGCGTGGCGTCCAACAGGCCAGAGCTGTAGCCGAGGAGTTAAGCAATCTTGGCGTGGAAGCGGTTTACTCTAGCCCAATGCTTCGCACTCGTCAAACGGCTGAGAAAATATGCGACAAGCTTGGCCTAAAGTTTTTGGTTGACGACAGACTAAGAGAAATTGGTTTGGGTAAGCTGGCTGGTAAGAGTCATCCCGAAATCCGTAGTATCGACCCAGAATGGTACAAAGAATATTTTAATGAAAGCTCGGTGTATGGCCTCGAAAAATTCGTTCGCGTGATGGACAGGATGTTTTCAGCGGTAGTGGATGTGTCCAATCAGGGTAAAAGCTGTGTTGTGTTCGTTTCGCATGTGGAACCCATAAGAGCCTTGGTGGCGGCTTCCCTTGGCATAATGGGTGAATGGGTTCGCAGAATCAGGGTGAGCAATGCCTCGATAACTGTTTTCAACTACACCGAAGGAGTTTTAAGGCTTCGTGTTCTTAATTGGTTGCCTCTGCGAGAATACTCCGATCAGAGTAGGGTGTAAAACATGGTTTACAAGCTTATCCATATCAGGAAGGAAGTTCAGACAATACAGTTGGGGGTCACAATTGAAGGTCCTCTGCAGGAACTTATAGAAGAATTTGACTTTGAATCAGACTGGATTAAGAGGATAGAAGAGCTGAAGTCTATGGGTTTCGAAATTCATATCAAAGAGGCGACGGCTTATGCTGTGAAGCCTGGCGTCCGCAGAAAGATTTAGCTGATCTTTGAGCGAGTAGGCGCATCAACACTTGAAGGTAGCCTTTGTTTATATCGCTCCAGACATAAGAGGCGGCGTTGAGAGGGCGATAATCGAAACAGAGAAGCGGCTCGCCAAACTCGGTTGCGACGTTAAACTATTTTGCAACAGGTTCAATAGCGCTACGGCTTTTTCAGAACTCGTTGAAGTGCAGAAGGAAGTTGTGCCGCATCGACTCGACTTGATGGGAAGGCTCAGAATGTTTTATTCGATGAAGGCGATTCGTGCTTCAACCCTTAAGGCGGCCGAATGGAAACCTGACATAATAATGTTGGGCGCTGGCTTTCTGTGGACAAAGTACATCCTGTCAGGACTGGACATCCCTGCTGTTTCTAGGGTGCACGTGCCCGTGCCCATTCAACACGGCGCGATAAACAGGGTATACCGTGGACTAACCGGTTTAAGCAGAATAGAAAGGGAGTCGTTAACGTTCAAACCCATAATTTGCAACAGTGAGTACACGAGATCCATGATTCTGAAGCTGGAACCGCGTGCTTCTGCAGAGGTGATATACGCTGGTGTGGATTCAGAGTATTTTAGGCCAACTTGGGAGGACCAAGGCTTCTTGTATCTCAATGGTCGCTTCCAAACCTATAAGAATCAGTTGCTGGCGATTAGGGCGCTCCGCAACACGCAGCATCGTCTTATTCTGTCTGGCTACGCTAGGCCAGACTCAGCCGACGACACAAATTATTATAAAAGAATTCTTAATGAGAGTTCTTCGGCCGCCAACATAGAGTTAGTGGTCAACCCCCCCATGGAGAAGATAAGAGGCTTGTATCAAGCCTCTTCTGCTGTCCTCGTAACAAGTATAGGCGACCCGTTCCCTTTGGTAGCACTGGAAGCCATGGCCTGTGGAAAGCCCGTGGCTGGGCTCAAATCAGGAGGGCTGCCAGAGCTGCTCACGCAAGCTGGTCTGCTATTCGAGAATGACCCCGCTGACCTAAAGAAGAAGGTAGACGAAATCATGAGTGACCCCTTCCTCCGAAAATCAGTCGGCGCAAAGTCTAGGGTCGTGGCGGAAGGGTTTACATGGGACAAAACAGCTGAAAGATTTTATAGTATCTTCAAAAGAGAGACCGTGCGTCAGAGCCGTCGGTGATTCCCAAGATCATTTTCAGCGCCTCGGTTGCCCTTGAGCCCACCGAGTCATACGAATAATTCTTTCGTATGAAGAGCTTGGCTTCTTCGATTTTCTTTATAAGCCACTCAGGCTTTTCAAGGGCTACAATCACCTTGGAAGCAAATTCTTGGGTGTCGAATGGTTTTACCTTAAGCAAGAAATCCTTGTAAATCTCCGCGTATACGGGTAAGTCGTAGACCACCACTGGTAAACCTTTGAGAATAGCCTCGCCAGGCGTTAACGCAAATCCCTCGCTTTCGCTCGTGCTCACATAGACATCGGACGAGCACATGATCAGCTCCTTATCTTTCTCCGCGAGTCGTCCTACGAATCTGACATTTTTGGTATTGGTTTGATCCAAAAGCGTTAGTATTCTTTGTCGCATGGTTCCGTCCCCAACCCACACGAACTCCACGTCGCTTATTTTGCTGGAGACTACTTCGGCGACTTTCAGAAAATCGAAGGGTCTCTTGCTGGGCTCGAGTCGGGAAACTGTTAACACCCTAATTCTAATTCACCACGTTGCCTACAATGAAACTGGGTTTCGTAAAACCCATGGTTCTGAGCCTAGTAGAGGTTGTCCCGCTTATGCAGAGGATGCCGTCAACCATTTTGAGAGGTGGGTATATTAGTATCCAACGAACCATCGCCGTGTACTGCCTAGAAGTACTAGACGCCAGCGACTGTAAATAGGACAAGTTGTGCGCGTCGTGTTGTAACACAACCACTCTTCTACGCATCAATTTACAAAGAAGCAGTACGAAGACGACGGTATACCCCGAGTTTACTAGTACAATTCTACTTTTCACGATGCGTTTTGGAAGCGTAAACCACAGTTTCAACAAGTAGGTAACTGGTCCGATTATTCTTCTTTGTTTGGTATTCAACACAATCACTTGAGCGGGTCTTGCATCAAACTCTTTTGATGCTGCACCAGTGTTGCTCAAAACGGTTACAGTGTTTCCCGCCAACGCCAATGCCTTCATTAACTTTAGAAACGCAAGTCTTCCACCTGCTATGAAACGGGTGTCTTCAGTCACTCCGAGCACTCTGAGTCCTTTCAATGGTTGCATCCTAATCATCGACGAGACTAATATAAGAGCCGCTTAGCATGGTAGAAACCCTGCGGTTTGAAACAACGAGTTGCGTGTCCCGTTTTCGATGCAATACTGTGAAAGATTATGGCCGCACAAAGAAAAAACATGCTTCTTTGCAGATGGCGAGGCAAAGGATTGCCTTAATTAGTTAGCAGAGCAGAATCAATTTTTGGTTGATTCGGGTTTTGGTTGACAGGTGCTGATTTTGGAGAGGATCCAGAGCACAGACGTTTCCGCGGTGATACTTACACTTAACTCTGAAAGGTTGCTTGAACAAGTTATCCGCAACGTTGTTGATAAAGTGTCCAAAATAGTGGTGATTGATAGCGGAAGCGTCGATTCAACACTCAACATAGCTTTCTCATATGGATGCGAGATAATTATGGCAAAGGGAGACTTTTCTCACCTGCGTAACACTGGCATGAAAGCCTGTGCTACACGGTGGGTGCTTATGCTGGATTCGGACGAACTGGTTACGGAGGAAGTCTGGAAGCGACTCTATGGTTTGGATGTCGAAGGAGTGGACGCCATAACGTGTCTTAGGGTCAATTATATAGGAGGCAAACCTTGTCGCTTTTTCTCGAGAAATTATGTTATCAGGTTTCTACGTAGGGATAAATGTGTGTTTGAGGGAGCCGTGCATGAAAGACCGATTTTCAAGGGCAAAACCCTAACGTTGAACGCAGTAATTCGCCATTTCCCATACAGGGACTGGGAAGACTACCGTTCCAAAATTTTGAGGTATATGGACATGGAGCCCAAAGAAGCGTCTTCGATTAGAATTAGGAAGATGATGAGACACATCTTCCGCAATTATTTGTTGAATGGAGCGTGGCTGGATGGCGCGACGGGCCTAAGGTTACTGGTGTATAGCCTATACTACCAGTTTAGCCTATTGCTGAGGGTAAACTGAATGCTACTGCGTCGTTAATCGACCACAAAGCAGTCCACTCCCTGTATGCGGCCCGCCCCCTCAAGAAGTTGTCTCCACGTGTTTCCGTCGTCGGCGGTTCCAAACACTTGTCCAGTCGTGGTTCCAAAGTAGACCCCAGTCGGCTTTAGGTGGTCCGTGGTCAAAGCGTCTCGCAGAACACACGTATGTATGTCGCTTGGCAAACCGTTGCTGAGGGTCTCCCATTTCATAGCGCCCTCTTTACCCCGATACACTTCTAATCTACCTTTGATGCACGAGTTGTGCTTATCACATATACCTTGGTAGGCTGGAACAGTGTAAACCATGTCGTCACCCGCAGCCACAATCCCGAAGCCGTGACGGGTTGCATTGCTTGAGCTTCGGTCCTCCCATCGCTCCCCCGCGTCGGCGGAATAGTAGACACCGCAGTGATTCTGCTGATACAGCGTCGACGCGTCTCTGCGTGAAAGAGCCACCTTGTGCGCGCATTTGTGGACTTCATTTAAGTGAAACGACAACGACTCGGATTGCGGATTGGCATTAGCGCTCATTGAGGAGCGCTGCGTAAAAGCTGGGCAACTGTCAAGGAGACCTCCTCGCAGAGGTTTCCATGTTTCTCCATCATCGTCTGTGCGATATACTCCGTTTCCGGAGGCTATAATATAAAAGCGTCCCTGTTGGGATGGGTCGAATTTGATTGTGTGGATGGCCAACCCAAGCGTGCCCATGGCCCAGTCAATACCCCATTCCATGCGGTAAGGAGCCTTGTGCAGGCTGGTAACCTCGTTCCATGAATCACCGTTGTTGTCGGAGCGAAATAGGTGTCCGTATTGAGTGCCCACATAAAGCCTCTCTCTATTGTGTGGGTCAACACTAATGGTCCAAGCCTTTCGGACATGTAGCCCCTTGCTACTAGGCTTCCAACTCTTACCATTGTCTTTGGAGACGAAAACACCTTCTGTATGAGTGGCAGCATACAGGGCATCGTTATACCAATTATAGCACACAGAATTTACGCTTTCACCCGAAATGTGCGGGCCACTCGTGCTCCAATCTTTGCGTCCTTCATCTGATTCTAAAAAATAACAGCCGTTCACGGTCGAAACAGCAACGACCACTCTTTTATGTGACAAAGATCCCGCGCTTAACTCCCTGAACCATTAGATAAAGCTTTGTTTGCGCAGAAACATCTCACACAACTGAGCCCACGCCCATTCAATTGTCTCTCAAGCCAGTTGACCCGCGGTGAGCCCTGTGGAAGTCTCCAACCCTCGAACAGCGGGTTTGGGCAGACTGGGAGTGTATGTGCAGAAGGGTGAATGTGCACACTAGATTTTGAAAAGTATGACAGGTGGACGTTTGTACCCGAAGAAACCCTTGGAGGTGCAATCAAAGATTTGAAAACGACGACTACAACTGGTTCTGCTTTAAGTTTGAGCAGGCTTCGTAGTTCGTGCTCAAAGATGTGTTGAGCTCCGTAGACAAGCTAGCCTTGGATACTACCTATTTCCTTAGAGAAGTCTGTATATGGAATGCGGGTTAAGTTCCAAGGATTAACGGTGATACTATATGGAAGTCCATAAGAGGAGGCTTTGACGCTTGAAGTGATGCGGAAGCGATCATCGTTTCAGACGAGCTTAGGGGTATTGGTTTTTGATAGGTATGGCCTCCTCTTTACTATAAGACATCGAATTCACGGTCTTTTTTTCTTTTTGTTACGAAGGAGAGCTGGGTCGTTTTCCAACGCCCTCATGTTGATATCTACTATGGACGTTCCTTTTTCCAATAGCGTCGCTGAGGAACATAGGTGCGGTCGCCGGGATTTGAACCCGGGTTGCCACCGTGGCAGGGTGAAGTCCTAGACCAGACTAGACGACGACCGCTCATATCCAACCGTTTTCTGAAGTCAGTGGGACACCATTTGAATAAGTCACACATATTTAATTTTGGCGAACAGTGAGCGGTTCGTTCATCATCCGCTGGGCGCCCACAGAAGCCAAAGCTTAACCAACACCAGTAATGCTTGAGTTTGATGTCCATCGTGGTTCTTTTGGCAGCGTTCAAGTACGTGTTGGTGGAGGTTGGCGAACAATTCGTGGTGGCTGCGTACACGCTGTCCATTGCAGGTAGAGCGAAGACAATTAGAACCACTCTGATTGGTTTAACGGTTGGCCTAATACTGTTTGCGGTGTACTTAGCGATTGGCCCTTTCGTTCCCGCTCGGCCGCTTGAGGTGGTATTGGGTATTGGTCTCTCCGCGTTCGCGGTTATGGTGCTTAGGAGAACACGCGATATGAAAGCCGAAGACGTAGCGCTCGCCAATTATCTTAATATTACGCTCCTAGAAGCCGTGGAGAATTCGGCCACGCTGGGTGCTCTAGCAATGGTGGACCTCACTAGCACCGTATTTGGCGCCGTCTTGGCCATCGCGCTTCTTGTGCCATTAATCCTGTGGTTCTCGCTGTACAATAGGCTGCCCATGAACATTCTGAGACCGTTGTCGGCTGCGCTTCTGCTTCTCCTTGCTATGTCTCTCTTGGTCTACGGCTTCGAACTTCCGCATCCCGGTTGGCTCACGTACATTGTGCCACCGTTAAAATGATACTAAGTTGCGCTTCTTAAGGTGCTACATGAACAGAGCGCCTTATGGCGGCCGAGGTCCCTGCCGGTTCTGACACCTGCTCAAACAGCCGTTCCCTGGCATTCGGCTTATATATGGGAGCCTTAAACCCTTTTCTATTAGAGGTTAGCCCAATTGCCTTATCTCACAGAAGGTCTTGCGATAGGCGGCGCAGTGATCGGGTTGATATACGCAGCCTATCTTATACGTTATACTTTGTCGCAGAGCCCCGGCGACCAGAAAATGCAGGAGCTCGCCAATTTTATTCGTGACGGAGCCAACGCTTTTCTGAGAAGGGAGTACACCACGATTTTGCCAATAGCCGTGGTCTTGGCCATAATAATCGGTGTGGCGGTCAAGCCGCTGGGGCTGGTTGCCCTCGGATTTGTCTTGGGAGGCGCTCTTTCAGCCGCTGCGGGTTATATTAGCATGAACGTAACCGCGAGGTCCAGCTCGAGGGCTGCCGAGGCGGCTAAGAACGGCTTGGGCAGCGCTTTAACCGTTGCTTTCCGCGGTGGCTCGGTGCTTGGAATGACTGTGCCGAGCTTAGCACTCATCGGCCTCGGAGCCTTCTACTTTTTCTTCCCCAATCCCACCGCAGTTGTTGGATTCGGATTTGGTGCAAGTCTCGTAGCCCTGTTCATCAGGGTGGGTGGAGGAATATATACCAAGGCTGCCGACCTTGGAGCCGACATTGTGGGTAAAATAGAAGAGGGTATACCCGAGGACGACCCACGTAACCCGGGGGTCATAGCCGACAATGTTGGAGACAACGTGGGAGACTGCGCGGGGATGGGTGCAGATGTATATGAATCATATATTGTGACAGCTTTGGCAGCAATTCTTCTCGGAACATTTGTCTTTTTGGGTCAAAACACATTGTTTGGAACCAGCAGACCAGACCTTGTCCCCTATCCGTTGGCGATAGGAGGCGTTGGTGTCATAGGGTCCATTATTGGCGGACTATGGGTTCGCAGATCTCAGCAGGGTGAACCAATGTCTACTTTGAACAAATCGCTTTACCTAGCGGCTGTAATCACGATTGTCTTGGATTCGCTTGTCACCGTCTATTTGTTTAGGTCTTACGACCAACTGAGTTATGCTTTGATAGGGGCTGTGATAATCGGTGTCCTAGTAGTGGTTGGGATAGAAAAGGTAACCGACTACTATACTGCATACGAGCACAAACCCGTTCAAGAGGTTTCTGAATCCTCTCAGACGGGTTCGGCGACCAACTTTTTGTCTGGCTTCGCGCTGGGCCTGAGAAGCACGGCTCCTGTAATCCTGATACTCATCGTTGCCATCGTTGCTTCGTATACGCTGGGTTTTTACGAAAGCGGCGGTAACTATGATTTCGGCGTCTACGCAACTTCTATAACCACGATGAGCATGCTTTCGCTCACGGGCATAATTCTGGCAATAGACGCCTTTGGTCCGATAACAGACAACGCAAATGGCGTGGTTGAAATGGCTGGGGTCGAAGGTGTAAGAACGGTGACCGACAAACTGGATGCGGTTGGCAACACTACAAAGGCGACTACTAAGGGATTCGCGATCGGCTCGGCTGCCCTTGCGGCGCTGTCCCTGTTTATAGCGTATCAGGGGGAAGTTACAAATGATTACTTGGCGCACAACGTGGCGTTCACCGCGTCCAAATTCGCGTTGTCGGACCCCTACCTGATAGTCGGCCTAGTTATAGGTGGACTGCTTCCCTTTTATTATTCGTCTTTTCTGATAGGGGCTGTGGGCAGGGCTGGCTTCAAAATGGTGAACGAAATCAGAAGGCAATTCAGAGAGATACCTGGCCTCCGTGAAGGCAAGGCAAAACCCGATTATTATAAATGCGTGGATATTAGTACGTCGGCAGCGTTAAAGGAACTGGCTGCTCCTGGGCTGCTCGCCATAGTTACGCCCATCGTAGTGGGGCTTCTGCTTGGTCCCGTTGCGCTGGGCGGGCTCTTGATAGGCAGCGTGGTTTCAGGCGTGGCGCTTGCGTTGCTGATGGCCAACTCGGGTGCAGCTTGGGACAACGCGAAAAAGTATATTGAAGCGGGTAACTTTGGTGGCAAGGGGACACCCACGCACGCGGCGGCAGTCAGCGGCGACACTGTTGGCGACCCGTTCAAAGATACGGCTGGACCAAGCATAAACTCGCTCATAAAAGTTCTTAACACAATCTCCATAGTGTTCGTATTGGTCTTCGTTCTCCTACATCTTTAGGGTGCACCAATACCTAAACGGCGCAGGTGGGATCTTCCCCCTTCAAGGGATGGCTGATTCTTGGCTCATCTATATTTAGCCAATACGTTGTTGGGGCGACTCGTCAAAGCTGTTTGCGCAGTGAGCGGGTCAGATTCACTCTTGCTCGGCTCGCTCTTTTGTCTGTTCAATTATGTTTGACTATCCTGCTAGTCACGAGATTAACAGCTTGAATCAAGCCTCCTTGCTGGCTCCGATTTTCGTAACTTGTGGGAAACACAGCTATCAGACGAACACTTTGAGCGGTGTTGTCTAGGAATCAATCAGTGGGTATCTCCGCGCATCTGTATTCACGTTTAACCGCACTAGTCGTCTAACGCTGCATTTGTATGTATTGGCCAACCAGATTGCGCAACGCAAACCTCTACCCCAACTCAAATATTGAGCGATGCGTAAACCGCTCAAATCGTTTTCCCAGTTTGTTCAAAAGCTACGCTTCGGACGCAAACGTTTTTAGTAGATACGGTTCAACTAAATGGAAAAAAATTGGGTTTACACAAAGTGTACAAGGGATACAAATCCTATGGCTATCTTGATGCTGGGAAAGATTTCAGAGCTTTTGGACTAGTCAAGGAAATCGGAAGGGTTGAACCGTACTTCTATCCTGTGTCCAAGGTGGAGGAAGAAAGAGTTCAATCAATTCTTGAAAAGAATATTGTGATATCGCTTCATGATCACAGCCAAATTATGCCTGAAAGTTTCGATGAACTCTACGCTTGGGTTAGGTCGAACAGGTTTTCTACGGGCTTCGAGGGGTTGAGCGTTTCCGGTCTTGATGCGGTGTTCGATGGTTTGGGAAACGGTATGAATCTGATCACTTCGAATTATCCTTGGAAGTGGGAGTCGGTGGTTCACGAGTTGGGTATGCGGCTGTGCGACATAGCTCACCAGGACTTTGTGATAGAGGGTAAAAGAGTGGAGGATATTCTCAGGGCTCACAGGGAGGGGAAGGTGGCGTTTATCCCGCATATTGAAGGTGCGCAGCCCATTGAGAACGAGTTGGACAGGGTGGACATTCTATATGGGTTGGGTGTCAGGTGTATGGGGTTGGTGTACAGTGATTCGAACGCTTTGGGGTCGGGTCTCCGTGAGCGGGGTGACGGTGGATTGACCCGCTTCGGTGAACAGGTGGTGGAGAGGATGAATAAGTTGGGGATGTTGGTGGACGTGGCCCACGTGGGTGACAAAACTTCTTTGGACGCCATCGAGGTGAGCGGTGCGCCGGTGGTCATATCCCACGCGGGCGCCAGAGCCGTGTGGAACTCTCAGCGGATGAAGCCCGACGTTGTTCTGCGTGCGCTAGCGGAAAAAGGCGGCGTCATAGGCATCGAAGCCGCTCCCCACACAACAATGTCCAAGAAACATCCTCAACACAGCTTGGAATCTTACATGGATCACTTCGAATACTGCGCACAGTTAATGGGGCTCGACCATGTTACGTTCGGTCCCGACACCATTTTCGGGGACCACGTTGGGCTCCACCATTACTTTGAAAAACAAAGTTCTGTGGCGTGGAAAGAAGAGGGTGACCAGTACACAGAAGTGGCGTATGTAAAGGGGCTCGAAAATATTTCCGAGTACCCAAACATAGTTCGATGGCTTGTTACGCATGGTTATTCCGACGACGAAATAGCCAAAGTGGTGGGAATGAACACATTAAGGGTGCTGGAAAAAGTTTGGAAGTAGTTGTAATGACAACCACGGACACAGCCGACGAATTGTTGAAAGACTTCGGCGACTCACTGAAATTCTTTTCTCGAAGTCCTATTAGTCGTCGTTGTCCGTCGCTACATTCAATTCTTTCGCCCGCTCAGCTTGGTTAGCCACACCATATATCTCACGATTAACTCGACGAATTTGTTGAAACCCTGTAGGCTGGCAAAGGACTCTGAAATAAGGAGTAACTCGTCTCGGCTTAGCGCGCCAGTCAGAGGCAAAATTGTGGTATAAAAAACCGTATAAACCAAGAAGAGCGCAAAAGCCTCTCCAACGCCCACCAAACCGTGTACCGATTGATGCGGCGCCAAAAGGAACGTAAGGACGCCGGCCGCCAGACCTGTTAGAAGGATGAGTATCATTGTTCTGTTTGGAATGGTTGCATGGTAGCGCCTCTTCAGATAGGCGTGATGGGCGAACAGTGCGGAGATTACCATTGCCGCGGAGGTAGCAAGAGCCACCCCTGTCACGCCCAAGGCGTATCCCAATCCGATTGACAAGGAGACCAATGAAGCAGCCTGGATCATCGCCACAGCTGCGTTGACGCGAGTATTGTTTATTCCTGCGAAGAAAGATGTCTGGGTTTGTCCGCCGACCGCAACTCCGAGGTAGCCCACCGCTAGAGCTGCCAAGACAAAGTAGAAATCAGCGTAGCCGTGTCCATAAAAGGCGCTAAACAGGGGTTGAGCCAAGAAAATCATGTAGAACGCCACTGGGGCTATAAGCGTGGTGCCCAAAACTGTGGCCTTCGTATAAGATGAGCTCATGCGTCCACTATCCCTTTGAGCGGATATTTCGGAGAAGGTTGGCACCAAGATTGTCGATAGAGGGAAAGAAACCACTCCAATGAAGCCCACGAGATTGGTTGAAGCGCTGAATGCACCCACCGCTGACGCGGAGGCAACCATCGCAAGTATGACCAATTGAACCTGCCTGGACAGTCCGTTTAAGAGATTCGCGGCGTAAGTGGGTAACCCAAACGAAAGAATCTTCCAAAGCTCTCCCCTAAAATCCTTCGGTTTCTTCAAGTCCAGCATAAACAGGAGCATACCCAAACCCGTTAGACCACTTACTACATAGCTTAATACGAGTCCCAGAACGGCTCCTTCTAAGCCTAAGCCCAACACTATCAACGCAATGGAACCCACGGTCTTTACCGAAGCTTGGAGAAACAGGATGACCGAAGTCTGAAGAGTTTTGAAGTAGCCGTTGAACACAGATGTGCAGAAGTTCGTAAGCCCCTGAAACACTATCACCAAACTTGCAAGCTGCGCGTAACTGGAAAGAGACGACCTGTGAATGACGGAACCCATGATGAACGGAGCCAATACAAAGGAAACGACCGTTAAAGCAATATGCAGAGTCGTCGATGCGATTAGACCAACATTAACCACTTCCAAAGCTTCCCCTTCATTACCCAGCTTATTATAATACGCCGTGTACCGTGTGGCCGAACCGCCTATTCCGAGTTGTGTAAAAACATAAACCGTCGCGGATGGGACGAGCAGAAGGGTATAGAGCCCGTAGACCGCAACACCCAAAAGTCTTGCAACCAAAATGGCTCCCACTCCTTGGATTATCAGTGAAAGAGTGTTGCCTACGAAAAGATTGCCCGCACCGCGTGCAGCCCTAGAACGCAGAAGCAATGGGGTCTCAACACACACAGAGTCCTAACAGTTTTAACCCTTGTGCATCTATCACCCAATCACTCGAATAGTTTGTCTTTCTGCTTGTTATCAAAGAAAGATTTTTCGTCGACTGCGTCCGTTCAAGTTAGCGGTTACTTATACTTTCGTAGAACTAGCCTTCAGAGTTTTGGGCTCATCGAAAGGGAAATATGCAGAACCGGTTTGACTTGCGTTGGGAAACACATCCGCGAGGAAGAACGCCAGCCTCGAACTCAAAACAAGCGGAACGTTTTTGTCCGCTAAAGCCCTCCTTATGTCATAATCCAGTGCGGGGCGTCCGCCTTCAGTAAGGGCCAGACCCACCATGCCGCTTCTTATCTTGTCAAGTGCCTCCTTGGCACTCAATCGTTTGGAGTTACCTGCTTCAGCCTTTTCAAGGGTGACCACATCGTATCCCTTTTCCTTCATTTTAAGGTAACAGTTACGCAGTTCGTTGTTCAACGGGTCGCCGTAGATGAGTACTGATTCTCCTTTGCGCGGTAAGCGATTCGGTTGTGCAGAAAGCCAGCTGTAAAGCAACGCCTTTTCAAGTTTATCCGAGATGTGCGCAACTTCTCCAGTGCTACGCATTTCAGGACCAAGACAGGGGTAGGCGGTCTTTAGTTGCGACCAGGAAAACTGCGGAGTCTTAACCGCCACGCCAACAGGTTTGAGCCAATTTGGTCCTTGCAATTCAAGCTCACCAAGCGCCGCTTTTAGGCTGAGCTCTGCCAAGTCAACGTTGTACGCTTTGCTCGTAAAGGGCATAGAACGACTCAAACGTAGGTTGAGCTCGATTACGTACACACGGTTATCCTTTGCAAGAAACTGTAGGTTGAAGGGGCCGTTTATATCCAATTCTTCGACAACCCTTTGTGTGATGTCGGCGAGTTCCTCCTTATACGCCTTCAGAAATACGGGTGGTGTTACAACGGTGGCGTCTCCGCTGTGGATACCCGCCGCGTCCAGATGTTCTAATATGGCACCCACGAATCCTTTTCCAGAGCCCACCCCGTCTATTTCGCCTTCAACTGCGCCGGAGATAAACTTGGATACAAGCACGGGGTGCCGCGGCGAGGTGTTTGCTGCTGTTCGTAAATAGTATGCCAGCTCCTCTTCGGATTCGGCCACATTCATAGAGGACCCGCTCAGTACGAAGCTTGGGCGAACCAGAACTGGATACCCAACCCTTAAAGCAAACGCTATGGATTCCTCAAGAGAGGACGCATGCTTCCATTCGGGTTGTCTTATATCCAGCTTGTCCAACAAAGTGGAAAATCTGTTTCTGTCCTCAGCCGTCGCAATTGAGGAAGCACTGGTGCCCACCAACTTTAGACCGCAGGCCTCGAGTTCCACCGCCAAGTTGTTGCCGATTTGGCCGCTTGAAAACGTTATTACTTCGCGGATTCTGTTTCGGCTGCAAATTTCAAGTATGTTTTCAACGCTCAACTCGTCGAAAACAAGGGTGTCGGCGACATCCCAGTCGGTGGAAACGGTCTCGGGGTTGTTGTTGAGCATGAATACCCGTCGATACCTACCCAGCCGTTTGGCCGCCTTGGCGACGCCCACGGCGCCCCAATCAAACTCCACGGAAACTCCGATTCTGAAGACCCCAGCACCCAGCACCAACACGTTGGGTCCAGAGTCGACGCTGGTGTCCTCCTCTAAGCCGTTGAAAGTTAGGTACGAATAGCTTGTTTGAGTTGGCCATTCGCCAGCCAACGTGTCAATACACTTGGTAACCCGGCTCAAACCCAGTTCTCTTCGTTTCTCTCTTATGTAGCCTTCGTCAACATTCCATACTTTGGCTAACTGCGAATCCGAAAAGCCAAACTTCTTCGCCTCCCTAAGAAGATGGTCCGAATAACCAGACCTTTCCAATATGAGTCGGAGATTGACCAACCCCTTAATTTTGCGTAAGAAAAACAGGTCCACGCCTGTCAGGTTGTGTACTTCTTCATCGGATAAACCAGCGGCAAAGCAGAGTGCCGCATGAATAAACCAGTATGGATTCCTGTTTCCGAGCGCTTTAAGTGAATTGTCCGCGCCAACGTCGCCAAGCGTGTAGTCGCCCAAACAGGTGTAGTTTGGAAGGTCCAGCATTCTTACTGCCTTCTGAAGCACCTCTTCAAAGCTTCTTCCGATTGCGAGCACTTCTCCCACACTCTGCATTTCGGTTCCCAGCTGAGGTCTGACAAAACCGAATTTCTGAAGGTCCCATCTCGGTATCTTCAGCGCAATATAATCAAGGCTTGGCTCAAAAAAGGCTGAGGTTTCCTGCGTGACTGTATTCTTTACTTCAAACAGGTCGTATCCCAGCGCCAGCTTTGCAGCTACGTAGGCGAGAGGATATCCCGTTGCTTTGCTGGCCAAAGCGCTGGACCTTGACATTCTGGGATTTGTTTCGATTACATAATAATCTTTGCCAAGTGGGTTCAGAGCGGTCTGGACATTGCATTCGCCTATCAAACCAATTGAGTCGGCCACGTTTAAAGAACTGTTTCGCATGGACTGGTATTCGTCGTTGCTCAGTGTTTGAGAAGGGGCTACAACTACGGAGTCTCCGGTGTGCACGCCCATGGGGTCCAAGTTTTCCAAACACGCAACCGCTACTTTGTTTCCCCTTTTGTCCCTCATTATTTCGTATTCTATCTCTTTCCAACCATCCAGATATTTTTCGAAGAGGGCTTCCCCCGTCCCGCTTTGTGCAAGAGCCCTTCTCACCACTCCCTCAACTTCTGACACTGAGCGGACGACCGCTGAACCACGTCCGCCAAGGTTAAAGCTGACTCTAACCATAGCTGGCAGTCCAATTCTCTGAGTTGCCAGAAACGCCTCTTCGATGGACCGCACCGCAACGCTGTCTGGAACTCTTTCACCTACCCTTATCATAAGTTGTCTGAAATTTTCGCGGCTGAGCGCTGCCTTTATCCCTTCAATCGGGGTGCCCAGAAGTCTGATACCATACTTCGAAAGTATTCCTGAGTCGTTCAGCTGGACGCCCAAGCTCAAAGCGGTTTGCCCCCCAAAACCAAGCATGACACCGTCTGGTCTGGCTAGTTCGATTAGCGCAGCGACGGACTGAAGCGTAAGAGGGACAAAGTACACGTCGTCTGCTATTTTTTTACTGGTCTGCACGGTCGCTATGTTCGGATTCACCAACAGGCTCCTTATACCTTCCTCTCTGAGTGCCTTCAGCGCTTGGCTCCCACTGTAATCGAACTCGGCGGCTTCGGCAATCTTTATTCCGCCCGAGCCCAGTACCAGAACCTTTGTAAGTGTCTCCATTTTGTTCAGAACTCGGCTGTTGAGACCCGCTTACAGTGTTTCTGCACCATTAGCCAAAACTTTTTGAACAGCCACGCTGTGTCATCGACTCCGGGTCTTGATTCAGGGTGGAACTGTACACTCATGATTGGGCGTCGCTCATGGATGAATCCCTCTATGAATCCATCGTCGATAGAATAGAACCACGGCACCCAGCTGGGGTCACCCAACTCTTGTTTGCTCAGCGCGTAGCCGTGGTTATGGGTGGTTATAAAACACAGATTGGAAGACGCCTCCATGACAGGCTTGTTGACGCCTCTGTGACCATACGGCATCTTCTGGACGCGGCAACCCATTGCGAGAGAGAGCAGCTGGTGTCCAAGACAGATTCCAAAGATGGGTGCGCCATATTCCACAAGTTCCTTGGCCGTCTGAATTTGTCTTTGCAGAATTAACGGATTGCCGGGTCCGTTGCTCAAGACGACTGCGACTGGTTCCTCGTCCAAAATCTTGTTCGTGTCCCATGAACCTGGCACCCTGACCACTCTAAAGCCAGAGTTCAAGAGATGCTTGAGTATTCCGTGTTTGACACCGTAATCTACGACTACGACGGTGTGTTCCGCCTCCGAGTTATGCTCTATTTTGTCAGGTGGCTGGGTGAACCGAGTGAAATCCGTTGTCTCGTATGTTTTCTCAATCTCCCCTATATCCGCCGATTGAGAAATTATTCCTTGCATTGTGCCGTTGAGCCTCAGCTTCTTTACAAGCATGCGGGTGTCAATCCCTTCTATGCCTGGCACGTCGTACTCTTTCAAGAACTGGCTCAAAGTCCATTTTGAATCGTGTCTTGACCCGTTTGTGCACTCTGAAACTATTAATGCCTCTACTTGAACTCTGTCAGATTCAAAGTTGTCCAATACACCGTCTACGACCACTGGCTCCGGTACACCGTAGTTGCCAACCAAGGGATGCGTTATGACCAGCATCTGGCCCCTGTATGAGGGGTCAGTCAGCAACTCTGGGTAACCGTACATTGCGGTGGTAAAGACGACTTCACCATACGCGGGCTTCTTTTCACCGAAGAATTTGCCTTTAAAGATGCTGCCGTCCTCGAGTGCGAGAAAAGCCGATTCGTCGAGGGAAGACCCTGAATTACTGAAGCTCTGCGGAACGCGTTCATTAACGTAGCTATGAGCTGTTTGCACTTAAGAACCTAGAATTTTGTAAATGTGCCAACTTATTTAAGTATTTTCAATGTTTTTCGGGTCGACTAAGAGCGACTTTGAAACACTATTGGCCACTACCTTATTTTAAAAACTGATTACCATGACACGGTGGGACGATGGTCAGCGACGCTTTCTTTTAGCAGAGACACGAAGCCCAACTGATACATTTCGGGAAGTCTGATAGTCGGGTCCGAGTAAGTGTTCTTCGGGAACGCCTATTTACGGATCAATGTTTATCAGTGGTTTCTCTTGTTTTCCTTGTCTATTAACTCTGTTAGCGACTCGAAGGCTTTGGAAGCGTCACGCATTTTGACCAGTATGATTGTGTCCGTATAGCAGCTGAGCGTGTCTTCAACGTTTATGTGTCTTCGTGCCAATACTGAGTAAAAACTCATTATGCATCCAGGCGTTGAAGTGATGAGTGGTGGACTGTGGACAATTATCGCTGCATAGTCATCTCCTTCTTCAAATACGCTTGAATCGTCGAACCTCTTTCTGAACTTTCTGTGCTCTCTCTGGTCAAATATTAGTGTGAGAGCCGATAGGCTTTCAGCGAACTGTATGAATTCCTCTTGATGTGTCCTTAAAAGAAGCGAGACAATATCCAAATTTCGCTTGGTTCTCTCCACAGACATTTTGGAAACATGTGTTCTCACGTTCAGCGAACTCTTCGCAATCACCCTACTGATCTCCTTGGGAAAACCCGCGTAGTTGTTCTTCAATCGCTTTAGAGCTGTCACTATGCTTTGTGTGTTGGTTCGCCTACCAACTCTTTTGTCTACGTCGGGCTTAACAGCTCTTGCTAGGGCGCTGATGTTGGCGTAGCCTCTGGCCAACGAGTCCTGAACGGAAAGGTCAAAACCCACCACTTCTCTTACAGCCTGACTTATCGAAAGAGATTTTGTGGCCAATCTCGTGTCAAATCCTGTGTTTTTTGGGTCATCAACGGTCGAAATAAATATAAGCTGTTTTGTCTAACTCGCATAAAATTGTCAAGCAAAGTTATTCTTGCCTACAGCGGTGGGCTGGATACATCCGTGTCAATTAAGTGGCTGCAAGAAAAATACGATTTTGATGTTGTGACGCTTACTCTTGACTTGGGCCAAAAAGACGACTTTAAAGAAATTGAGGAGAAGGCGTATTCACTGGGCGCCGTGAAACACTATTTGGTGGACGCAAAAGACGAATTCGTTCAAAATTACATTTATCCGTCAATAAGGGTGAACGGGATGTACGAGGACAAATATCCGTTGAGTACGGCTTTGGGGAGGCCCCTAATAGCGTCAAAGTTGGTCGAAGTGGCTCGAAAGGAAGGAGCAAAAAATGTTGCACACGGATGCACCGGAAAAGGAAACGATCAGGTCAGGATAGAGGTGACTGTTAAGGCGCTTGACCCAGAACTCAGGGTTGTTGCACCGGTACGTGAGTGGAACATGAACAGAGGAGAAGAAATAGCCTACGCCAAACAGCACTGTTTAAAATTGAACTACGATAAATCGATTTACAGCGTGGACCAAAATATCTGGGGGCGCTCAATTGAAAGTGGGGTGCTTGAAGATCCTTCTGTTGAACCACCAGTCGAAGTTTTTGATTGGGTGACACCGCCCGAAAGAGCCCCGGACGAGGCTGGATACTTGGACATAGAGTTTCTTGAAGGAATTCCAGTATCCGTAAACGACAAAAAAATGGATTCTGTGGACATCATCGAATACACAAACGCCTATGTTGGGATGCACGGAGTGGGTATAATCGATCACATCGAAGACAGAGTTGTGGGTATAAAATCTAGGGAGGTATACGAATGCCCAGCCGCAATAGCTTTGATCGAAGCTCACAGAGAGCTCGAAAAACTCGTTTTGACGAAGGAGGAGCTCAATTTTAAGACGACGCTGGAAAACAAATGGGCGTGGCTCGTCTACAGTGGCTTGTGGCAAGAACCGTTGAGACGCGATATAGACTGCTTTGTGAATTCGGCTCAAGAAAGAGTCACTGGGCGTGTGAGGATCAAGCTTTACAAGGGTGGAATGCGAGTGGTGGGTAGAAGCTCACCCTATTCGGTCTACAGCTGCGCCATGTCCACTTATTTGGGTCAGTCGTCTTTCAATCAGGGCTCCGCCGCGGGTTTCATCGAAATTTGGGGTCTACAGTCGAGGTTAACAAACGAAGTATTATATAAGGCGAAAACCGATGGACCAAGATGTAAGGGGAAGACGGCTCAAAAGATTCGGTGACACAGCCACTCGCTTCATTTCATCGATTGGCTCCGATCAACATCTTCTTGAACACGTCATCAAAATCAATAAGGCACACATGCTAGCCCTTGTCAAAGGGGGCGAAGTCAGTCCAGAAATCGGCAGAAAATGCTTGAAACTGTTGAACGAACCCAACCTCAAACCAAGAATAGATAGGGAAGCAGAAGACATACATGAATTGGTAGAGCAGTACGCGGTGAACAGGCTGGGAATCGACGTTGCCGGCTTTCTCAATTTGGGAAAGAGCAGAAATGACCAAGTGGCAACTGCCATAAGAATGGAGACAAGAGACAGGATTCTACGAATTTGTCTCGGATTGACGCGTCTACAGAAGCAACTGCTAAGTGTGGCTGAAAAAAATAGAAGACTGGTGTTGCCGGGTTACACTCATCTCCAACATGCGCAACCAGTTACGCTGGTGCATCACTTATCGGCGTATGTCGACGCTTTTCAGAGGAATCAAGATCGACTTGCGGACTTTTACGAAAGACTGAACCTGAGCCCAATGGGTTCCGCTGCGCTTGCGGGAACATCAATTAGGCTTGACAGAGGATTTGTGTCAAAACTATTGGGATTCAGCGGACTAGTGGAAAACTCGATAGATGCTGTTTCGTCTCGCGACTCTATTATGGAAGCAGTCTGGATAGCCACTATGACGATGATAGATCTGAGCAGATTGGCCGAAGAACTGATTGTTTGGAGCGCAAGGGAATTCGACTTTATCGAAATAGGAGATGAATACACCTCTACGAGTAGTATAATGCCACAAAAGAAGAATCCCGTGGTCGCGGAGTTGGTAAGAGCTAAAACCGGTTCAACCATTTCGGCGTTGGTTGCGGTGGCGACGATTCTAAAGGCTTTACCATACTCTTATAATCTGGACCTACAAGAAGCAACACCCCACATTTGGAGGGCGCTCTCCGACACCGAAGAATCTATTAAGGTGACCACAGAGATGCTGGCCACTATAAGATTCAAAAGTGAAAAGATCTGGTCTTCGATTCAGGAAGATGGGTCGACCACCACCGCCTTGGCAAACGAATTAACAGGTACACATGGAATTTCCTTCAGAGAATCGCATCTAATAGTGAGCGAGCTCGTACGCCTAGCGTGTGAAAACGGTGACCCATTGGTCAAAACGGTGTGCGCAGAGCTACCCAACGTGTCTCAAAAGCTCATCGGTAAAAAAATTGTGGTCACAGAGAAATCGGTCAAAAAGCTCTTGGATCACCAAGAAATGCTCAAAACACTTTTCTCTGAAGGTAGCCCAAATCCCAAATTCAATTCCCAATACATTGTGAACAGGAGTCGAAAAGTGTCTTTGGTGGAAGAATGGTTGGACAAAAAACGGTCACAACTCAGGGAGGCTGATGAGTCTTTGACGAATCAGGTAAAGGCCGTTATCAGTCAGCCCTAAGCATTTAAATACTGACGGCCGCATGCTTTTTTGATGCTAAAGATCAACGGTAGAGAAGGATAAATTGATACACTTAACAATAAAGTTATATATGCCGAAGCGGCTCAGCTTGTAAAATTGATTCAGAAAGACTATAGGATAATGATTCTTATTCTCGGCTTGATAGGCGTGTCCGCGTCAACGTATCTTTTGAGCCAAACACTCGACCCCTCCATTCCACTGGTCTGTCCCACCAATGGATTCGTCGACTGTGCAAAGGTTACTTCAAGCATCTACAGCCACTTGTTCGGAGTACCAGTTGCACTACTCGGCGTACTATGGTTTCTGGGAGTGCTGGGCGCGACTTTTTCTAAAACCTTGTCCGAACTACTCTTTCCGCTGTGGGTTATAGGGCTGATATTTGTGGGCTACCTAGTCTTCACCGAACTATTCCTGATCCATTCGATCTGTGAGTACTGCACGGTTGTCCACATAGCCACAGTGTTGTTGGGGTATCCCGTGGTCAAATTGACGCTCAAAGGAGAGTAGGCCTTTCCTCCCAATTCGTTCTCTAAGTGTTTAATAACTCCTAGGCCACAGACATTGGCCGGTTTGTTTGAGTCAAGCTTACAGATTACGGCTGTGAAAACGTTTGCGTAGGCTTCCGCCTGCGAAGATATGAATGTTTCGTTTTGCTGGATCTGAGACAGTATCTGGGTCCAATTGTAACTGTTCCAGCCCGTCGGGTCTATGGGTAACCCAGAAGCCACGTATACATTGGCGAAATCAACGAAGGGAACACTGTCCGCACCACCCGTAAGCGTGCTCCAAACAGTTGAATAGTTGGATGGTACAGTCTGCAACGGGTTGGCGCTTCTGTCAAACGCCTCGAATGGTTGGAACACAATGTAAGGACTGGAATATGTTGAGCCCAAATAGGTGAACGTTGGTGTATTCGGGTCTATATCGTTGTTGGTGGACAACATGTATTTGAGACCAGTAAAGTTGCCAAAGCGAAGCAGGGCTAGGGTCAAAGGCCATCTCGTCAGAGCACAATGAGGGCAGTACTCCCCTCCAATAAACACGATTATTGGTTTCCCGCTGCTCATCCACGGGGACTGATTGTTATCAAATATAATGCTTGACAACGCCACAGGCGTATGGTTTGTGAAAAGCGGAGTTACATTATAGGGACTGTTAGCGACCGAGTACAGCTCCGAATAAAAAGCGTTGCTTATGGGTGTACCAATGTATTTGACCAAAGGATCGGTATAAGTCACCGCAAAATAGGCCGCTATGACTATTACGACCACCACTGCGGCGGCTACGGTTGTGTATACCGTCTTTCGCGTCTTGGATTTCTTTGCCTGCTTGGCTTCCTTCTTCTTCAGCTTCTTACCAGGCATAATACAGTATTTTCAGAGGTGAATGATAAAAGTCTATTGTCACCGGTTGAAAGAACTGTTGATGCTTTGCTTCCTTGGTCAACTCATTTTGCAACAATAGTGAGCACGCTGTGACCGATCTGAGCAAGCTTATACCGTCCATAAAGCCAGTAAGCACGGCGATACCTTGGCTTTAACATCCCTCTGCCAAGCTGTGCAAAAGCGGTTGCGATAAGCATTCTGCGGGTCCTAGCATCAATTGTTCTGACCGAATCATGGCGCTGATGATGGGAGAAGAGAACCCAAGGAACCATGCTTATACCGCTATAATAATATATTAGACCCACAGTTGTTTCGTCGCTGACATAAATTCTCACACCCGACTCAATTTTTGACAGAGACATCTCGACGTCCACGATGACTCGCGGGTCCAGTTTTTCAAGGAGCTCCTTGCTTAGCTTAACGGCCTGTTTGGGACCAAGGAAGAATACCCCCGTCCATACGCCGGTGATACGGTAACCATACACGATGAGCCTGACGCCGTTCGCTTCGAGTTCACTCAGCTTAACGCTTCTTGAAAAGTATTTTTTGGGTATGGGGCACTCGTGGTCCAAAACGGTATAATACGTATAACCAGTCTTGAGCAATGCGTCATCCAATTCTTGGAAACCCTGTTCAAGAATGTTGTCGCTGTCCACCACAAGCGCGTTTGAAGGCTCAGATTTCATGTCTTTCAGTATTTGTATAAAGCACAGATTTCTGTCTCTCCAGTTTCCGGTTCTGAGTTCTACGCTGGGAAAGATTTGTTTCAGCAACTCTTTTTGTGAATCTTCAAAAACGTTGTCAACATAGACTATTGACCTATTTGGCTTCAAGTTTGCTACGTTTTGGCTAAAGTACTTTGTTATTTCGTGCACCCTGTAGAACGGGATATATGTTATTAGGGTGTCAATCACAGCAGTAGTTAGGTGAGGAGGTTTTTTATCGGTTTCGCATTATGCTAGCAATCGGGCTTTTGGCACACAAAAGGCTCCAAAGTGCCAAAAATTCATCAACTATACAAATCAGCAATCTCAATTGTTCAGCGCTTTAAGTCATCCGCTCATAAATGTAGAGTATCCTTATAATCCACGGCTTGGTGCATTGAGGGATAACCAAACAATAAAAAAATGCCGTGGCACACCAAAACGCTTTTGGACGGCCAAGTTTCGAGGTGGTGGTGCTGCGATTTGAAGGTTTTGGTTGCTGGAGGCGCTGGATTTATAGGCAGCCATTTGGTGGACGAACTAATTTCGAAGGGTCATTGGGTCCGAGTTTTGGATGATTTTTCTTCGGGCAAAAAAACCAATATTGCAAGGCATTTTGAAAGCGGCAAACTGGAACTCGTCGAAGGCTCGGTCGTGGATCGATCCGTCGTCGAAAAGGCGGTGACAGGAGTGGACTCGGTTGTCGACTTGGCTGGAAAGGGTAACCTTGCCAAATCCGTAGAAGACCCGTTGCCCTATCATGATACCAACTTGACTGGGACACTGAATCTTTTAAATTTCTGTGTAAAAAACAGTATAAAGAAATTTGTATTTTCCTCGTCTGGTTCGGTTTATCCCGAAAGCATTCGGGGTCAAATTAGTGAAGAATCTCCCTACGAGCCCAAATCTCCTTACGCCGCCACCAAGGTTTGCGCGGAAATATATTGTAAAACCTTCCGAAGTGTATATTCGATGGAAACTGTGGTTCTGCGCTTCTTCAATGTCTATGGTCCAAGGCGTGAAAACAGTAGCTATGGGGGCGCCGTAACCAATTTCATGCTAAACATGATGCGAGACCAGCCAATTCGGCTATACGGCGATGGTTCCGATATCAGGGATTACGTGTACGTTTTGGATGTTGTTAAAGCTCTTATGCATAGTTTAACAATGGACGTAAACGGCGAATTCAACGTTGGAACGGGGACCGGTACGTCCACTTTAGAGTTGATACAATTAATCGGAGAAGTGGTCTCAGCGAAGCCAAAAATAATCCGAGAAAAGAAAAGAGAGGGTGACACGCCCAGCAGAGTGGCCAACATCGCCAAGATAAATCGGGTTACTGGCTTCAAACCCGAGTACAGTTTGAGGATGGGCTTAGGGTTGCTCAAAGATTATTTGGAAGGAAAGAACCGTGGACAGTGATTGTTACCGTTGCAGATGCAAGTTGGGTTACTCTGAGTTCCCAATTGCCCCGTGATCCTTATGGACTAGAACCAATAAATCGGGTTTAAAACGACTGGGCGTGGAAGATTCATAGAGTTTTTGCCTTGGTTGACCCGTAAATGTGAGCCTTCAAGTTTTGGCGGCTCGAGAACGCCACCACAGCCTTTATACTAAGGGAACAAAGAAGGGGTTTTGCAATGTCGAAGTCCGTGTTGATTTCTGTGGACATGGAGGGTCTTACTGGTGCGGTGCATCCCAATCAAACGATTCCGCAAAGGTCGGACTACGAACGCTTTAGAAATATTATGGTAAGAGAAGCGAACGCAGCGATAACGGGGGCGTTTAAGGGAGGCGCTTCCAAAGTTGTGGTGAATGACTCGCACGACGGTATGCTCAACCTAAAAATAGAAGACTTGGATTCCAGAGCACATCTTATTTCGGGTTTCAACAAACCCCTATGCATGATGGAAGGGCTGGGTCCGGATTTTTCGTGCGTATTTTTCATCGGTTACCATTCCATGGCCTCGGGTCAAGGAGTCCTCAGCCACACGATGACCGGAATAATTTCGAAGGCGTATATCAACGATGTACCCGCGAGCGAGGGAATCGTCAACGCGATGATAGCTGGTCACTTCAACGTACCAGTCGCGTTGGTTGCTGGTGACCAATACGCAGTGGAAGAAGTGAAAAAGGTGGTTCCTACAGTAGCAGGTGTAGTGGTCAAAACAGCTATAGACAGGTATTCAGCTTTGAACAGGCCAATTGTAGAGGTTGAAAGAGAACTTGTGGAAAAAGCTTCAAAGTCGGTTGAGAACATCGAAGGATTAAAGAGTTACAAACCGAGTGCACCCATAAAAATCACGGTTGAATACGCTCAGCCCAGCCTAGCTGCCAGAGTTGCCTATCTACCATTCGCAAAACGAACAGACACGCGGACTATTCAGTTCGAGTCGCAGAGTCCTCTGGAAGCGTATATGAATTTCTGGTCCGCAACCCTTCTAGCTGGGACAGCGCAAGAACAAATTTATGGCTAGCTATTCATTTTCCTCCAAACATAAAAACCGCTCTAAACCCAGGCTCCCTTTACAAGGGTATTCTCAGAAACTCCCTTTATCAATTGGTGTACGCAGAAGCGTCAACGGTTTTAAACGATATAGTTAGCCGTCTACCACTTGGTTGCGAATTGTTCCAATTCCGCTTATCGAGCCTTCTACAACGTCTCCCGCTTTCAGATAGGGTTGGCCTCCACCCAAGGCTACACCCGACGGTGTGCCGGTGCTGATTACGTCTCCCGGATTCAACGTGATGCCTTTGCTTGCGCGGGCCAAGAGATGTGCAACGTTGAATATCATGTCGTCCGTGGTTGCGTGTTGAACGATTTTTCCGTTGACTCGGCACTCAAGCGTAAAGGGCCCACTGCAGGACTCGTCGGTGGTTACCAGCCATGGACCGATGGGGAAAGCAGTATCGAGTCCTTTGCCCAAAACCCAGTCGCGTCCAAGACTTGCCAAGTCACTGTTTTCTTCTGTGAACTGGAAGTCTCGGAAGCTCACGTCGTTTGCGGTCAGGTAACCCGCAACACAGTTCATTGCTTCGCTAGGTGCAACGTTTTTGACTTTTCGGCCAATCATTACAGCCAGCTCTATTTCGTAGTCCATCTTTTTAGTGAAAGCTGGTTTAATTATGGGGTCAAACGGTCCATTCACGGCGGAAGGGCATTTTAGGAAGAAGTAAGGGGCAGAAGGAAGATTCGCTTTGGTTTCAGCGGTATGCGAGCGGTAATTGTAGGCTGCACAGAATATTTTTGCTTTGGGGCTCACTGGTGCCGACAGACGTAGCGCGTTCAAAGGTATTTTGGGAGCTGCCTCGAAAACACCCATGGACCGCCATTCCGAAAGTTTCTCTAGTTTATTGGCCTCCAAGAAATCGCCCATGTCTTGGAAACCCTGCGGCTCATCGTCTCCTGCGAGCCTAGCTATTTCTGCTACTTTAATTGCTCTATTATCTTCGACCACCCATAGAGCGGGTTTGCCACCCTGTATGCTGGCGTTGCATATCTTCACTTGAAAGTACACCGTTTCCTACTCTATCCGAGAATTATTTAAGGAGTGGCATCCTTCGCTCGCTGGGCTGGTGGCTTTGTGTCGGCGGCGTGTCTCGCCGTGATTTGGAGTGGGGGTGGGGTAGGGTAGGGGTGGAGTCTTTCTTTGAGTTTGCGGGTGTGGGCTCCGCGTGCTCCGTGTGCAGTGTCAGGTGTGGGGGATGTTGGGGTCTCTTTGCTGCGGGTGTAGCGGTGTTTGGTTTCTCACTTCTTCTTTCCTCGGCCATGCTTGGAGGAGAAGGGGTGTGGATGTGGGCGCTGTGCGTGGTTGTTTGTTGCTGTAACAGTTTGAAGTGTGGCTGATTCGCTTGTCTGCTTGTTTGTGCTCTGGGTCTCTGGGTTCACTGAGGTGTTTCACACGCATTCATCCACCGCTTGTCGGCGGCCTTCCGCCCCGTTTCTATATAAACGTCTCGACTGAACCATGGGTCTCTTAGCGATTCACTGTTTCTCGAATTTGCTCAGAACAAATCCTTCCTTTGAACCCAAAAGTTTCTGCGCAAAGAATTCGAGTATAATCCTGTGTCTTTTCATTCTGTGTCTAGGAAGCCCCCGTATACTGTGAACGTGATCCCCCCGCTTAAAAACAACTATATAGGTTTCTTTTCCAAGATCTTTGAGTACGTGGTAAAACATCGCTGACTGGTCGAGCGGGCACCTATAATCCTCCAAGCTGTGAATAAGCAGAAGAGGTGTTTCCACATTCTTAGCAAAGAAAATCGGGCTATTCTTTCTGTACTCTTCGCCCTCCAACTGTTTCTCTCCGACTATGTCACGGTCAAAATACATACCTATGTCTGAGAATGCATATGAAGTGTACCAATTACTTATGCCGTTTTCGCTTACCGCGGCCCTAAATAGGTGCGTTTGGGTTATCGCCCAGTTGGTCATGAATCCACCGTAGCTGATGCCTGTTATGCCTATTCTTTCGGCGTCGACGCCGTCCAGATTCTTTATCGCCCAATCGACGCCGCTCAGTATGTCTTGAAAATCTTCAAACCCTGGTCTCTGCGTCACTTTAAGGGCGAACTCTTCGTCGTATCCGTCGCTACCCCTCGGATTGGTGTACAGCACATAGAATCCTCTGCTAGCAAAAAGCTGCTTTAAATAATCAAAGGAGTAGCCGTACATGCCCTTTGGCCCACCGTGAACAAAAACCAGCATCGGAGCCTTCTTGTCGATTTTTTCGGGTTGAATGAACCATCCGTCAATGTTGAGTCCGTCAGCGCTTTTATAGGAGAATTTGCTGGATGGTCGAACACCTATCTTTTTCAGTATCTGTTCATTATAATTGGTCAGCTGAGACGCCTTGCCTTTCCAGACAAACACTTCGTTTGGACTGGTCACGCTTGTCTTTATGAAAGCCACCGTGCCACCCTTGTTCACGTCGAAGGCCACTACAGCGGCATTCTCGTCGACTATTGGCGATTTCTGGCCCTGTCTTAGCACGCTCAGAGTTGTTCGCCCCTCCTCGTTGCTTGAAAAGTAGACGTTGCCCTCTGCGTCTATTCGTCCACCCAAATTATTATACGCAAAGCGTTGGGTCAAAGGTGCAACTTCTTTCCCGTCCCAAACGTAGAGATAATTGTGTTCTGACACACGCTCCTTCTTGGGTTTTCCCAACAAAAGAAGCTGTTTTCCATTGGAATCTAAGGCTCTAAATGAGACGTTATCAAACAATTTCTCTTTTTTACCGTCTGCATAACAGAAGATGTCCACCAACACAAAAGGATTCTTCCTTTTGTTGGCGTTGAACACGATTGAGTCACCGTGCCAAACAGCCGTGGCCATATAGGGCAACGCAAAGAGGTCCTCCTCAAATTCTTCGAGCTGGGCTCCTGTCTCCGAGTCATAGACGCCGATGACGGTTCTTTCGCCGTCTAAGAAGCCCTTCTCATTGAACCATAATGGTGTCTTGTCCTCATAAAAGAAGTCTTCGTCACCCCTCCGCTTACTGCTCACAACCAGGAGCCTGCGGTCGTCTTGGTTCCAGCTCACGTTTATTATATTGTCCACCTCGAAAATTTTCCTGTTAGCCGCTGGGCCGAGTTCGGACAACCACACCTCGCTTTTTTGTCTTTCATGGTTGACTCTTGCAAAGGCCAGTCGCTTTCCAGAGGGGCTGAACCTCAGAAAAGAGGCGTCTTCGATGTACCGCCTTTCCCCGCTTTCCAAGTCTTCTACAACTACGGTGCTCTCGTAGGAATTCGACCCCAAGTTGGCCTTAGTAAGAACGTAGCCCACGCTTCTGTTGTCGTTTGAGACTCTTACATCACTGAGATACGCGAAAGACGCAAAAGTGGTTTCATCCCACGTCGACTGCGCCATGTTGATCCGTGCTTGTACACCCAATTTCTATTTAGGGTTGCCGAATCAGCCTAACTGTTCACGGACTTTTGAATTTGAAAAAACTTATGCAGTCTGCGGGATTACCTCTGACATGTCATCTATAATTACCCACAGGGATTCTAACAGTATAGTAGTAGAGAAAAATTCTCCGTTGGCATGGGTCTATCTGAATAGACCGGAGAAACTCAACGTTCTCACTTTGTCGATGGCTGAAGAATTGTGCGCGTCCCTTAGAGCGTTAGAAAAAGATGTGGATGTCAAAGTAATACTCGTTGCTGGCAAAGGAAAAAATTTCTGCGCAGGTGCCGACGTGAATCAGTTTGTTGAGTACACTCCGATGGAGGCTTTGAATTTTCACAGAAAACTCAACGAAGTTGGGTTGGCAATGCGTGACCTTTCAAAACCTGTCATCGCAGTCTTGCACGGTTATGCTTTGGGAGGGGGGCTCGAGCTGGCCGAGTCAGCGGATATTAGACTGGCCTCCGATAGTGCCAAGCTCGGCCAGCCCGAGGTCGACTTGGGTATAAACGCAGGCGCTGGAGGAAACGTGGTTTTGCCCAGATTGGTGGGCAGAGGCATGAGCATGTACTTGGCTTTGACTGGTGAAATAATAACTGCAGAGGAAGCTCTCAGAATAGGTTTGGTGGACTTGCTTGTACCGGAATCCGAGCTCAAAAGAAGGGCTTCCCAACTTGCTATGAGGATCGCTCGGAAACCGTCGCCTACAGTCGCCATGATTAAATCCGCCATAAACCACGCAGCGGAAATCAATGTTAGGTCCGCGTTAGAATATGAGGCGTCGCTTTTCGCCCTGCTCTTTTCAACCGGAAACACGAAAGACGCCGTTTCCAATTTCTTGAAAAAGAAAGGTGCGGATTCCACCAAAAAGAACTGCTGAATACTTTTGTGCAAAATGGTGCAGTGAATGACTTAATTGTGGGTCTTCGGATATTTTTTTGGACAAGTTGTCGCCACTTCTACTCGCCGTCTTCTACCTTCTACTGGGGCTAAGCGGAGTAGCCTGTGTAGCTTGGTCGATTCTGCTGGCTCGTTTCTTGCGTGGTTTCAAGGGCGCGCCGCGCCTTGAATCCTGCGAAGTTTATTCCGCGCCCCCGAGCGTCACCGCTATAGTAGCCATGAGAAACGAGGAACAAAACGCCGAACAATGCCTAATCGACTTGCTGAACCAGTCAGCCATATCAAAGATAATCGTGGTGGATGATGGCTCAGTGGACGGCACGATAAGAATTGTGCAAAAGTATCAGGGCAACAATAGAGTTGTGCTTATAGTTCCGCCCAACTCGGAGTCAGGTTGGGGAGGCAAAGCCAACGCATGCTACAGAGGCGCCGTCATAGCGGATACGGATTGGTTGCTGTTCGTCGACGCGGACACCCGTCTGTCTCATGACGCCGTCGCGAAAGCTTTGAGTTTTGGCGCTAAGGAAAAACTGGATGCGCTGTCGGCAATAGGGGTTCTACGTTGCCCGCATTTCTGGGACAAAATCGTCGCGCCCTTCTCCTTCGGCATTTTGAACTCGTTCATCAAGCTTAGCGATGTGAACACTGACGGTAGGAAAGCGGTCTATTTTTTCGGTAGTTTTATCTTGATAAGGAAAGAGTCATACTTTAAAATCGGAGGCCACGCAGCTGTGGCACAAGATTTGGTTGAAGACAGAGCGTTGGCTCAGCTAGCAAAGAAGAACGGTTTGAAAATCGCTTTGGCATACGCCTCTAACACTGTTTCGGCCGAATGGGCTCCAGGCTTCAAAAACAGTGTGGAAGCCTTTTGCCGCATCGCAGTTCCCTCAATGAGCAAAAATCTCAGGATGGGAGCAGCTTTTTCATTCGCTGTCACGATGCTCTTTGTTTTACCACTTGCTTCGCTGGTCTTACAACTCTTTGCGCCTTTGTACATGAAATCGCTTCTTACCATATTCGGAAGCGCCAGCATAGCATTCGAGCTTGTTCTCGCACTGTTCTCCGCCCACTATATCCAATCCAAGCTTATACATTCGGTTCTCTTCTTTGTTCCAGAACTCGTTTTCGCTGCGGCTTTGTGGCTGAGCGTCTACAGGGTTTTCAGACGGCTTCCCATACGATGGCGTGGTAGAGCGTATGTGTACGCACCGAAAAGGTGTTAGCAAGGGCAACCGCTTGGACTTGGTTTCAAAGAACTTTGTAGCCACTTGCAGGCTTTGATTCTTTTGGAAAGGGTGTCAGCGCATATCACTTAAGTGCAGGTTGCGGTGAATCAAGACGTTACGTATGCAAACCTTGTCGGCGAAAGCACTGTATAAAATGGTCTGCATCTCAGACCCACGTGTTAGTTCTAAAAACATGGTCTCTTATCTCAGGACCAGCATCGATGAAAAGGCCGACTCCTATACCTCAAACATATTCGGCATCGCCGGAAAAAAATCGGTGCAGCTCACGCGTTCTGGTGGCTCGATTTCATCAGTGGCTTGGTCCCCCAAAGGGACTCAACTGGCATATGTTCACACGGTTAAGGTTGACGGTAAACCGAAAACTTCGATTAAAACTCTGAATCTTTTGGGTGGAGAACCCGAAGAACTATACTCTGAGTCAGGCGTTAAAATGAGCGCCATAAAATGGATTGGTGACGACAGGATTGCATTCGTCAAACACGTTGTGACAAAGCTGGAGGGCGACGCCAAAAGAATTTCAAAGATACGTTTCAGGCTGGACGCGGAGGGATACTTTCACGATAGGCATTCACACATCTTTGTCCTAACATTGAAAAATCCGAGCAGATTAAAGCAGGTTACCACAGGTGATTTCGATGTTGCTACCTTTGACGTGGACCCCGTTGAGGGCGTGGCCTACTTTGCGTCAAACCTTGACTCCGACGCCGAAACTTCTCTAATAAAACACTTATATAGGGTGCCTTTTAGTGGCGGGGAACCTCGAAAACTCGTCGAATGGAAGGGTCCAATCACTTCCTTCAATCTCTCTCATGACCGGCAACGCATAGCCTTTCTGGGACACGACATGAACAGCGGTCTCGCCACCAACACAAAGCTCCACGTGGTTTCTGTCTCTAGCGGAGACGTCGATGTGTTGACGGAGCGCTTCGATAGGTCGCTTGAAAATTCTTTGAACACGGATGTTAGAATCAGGGGTTCGGACCTCAGCCCGCTTTGGAGTCCCGACGATGACAAGGTATTCTTTACTTATACGGACAGATGGATCACGAAGTTGGGTTACTATTCTTTTGGCTCTTCCGACTTGAACAATGTGAACATCGGAGAAGTTTCCGTAGAGGGTTACGACACCCGTGGAAGAATTATTTATCTGACAGCCATGAGTTGGGACCAACCCGCGGACCTTTTTAGTTTTGATTTAGAGACGAACACTTTAAAACGCTTGACCAATACAGCCAAAAACTCGTTTGCACGCTTTACACTGATAAAACCAGAGAGAGTGACTTTTCGTGCGAGCGACGGAGCCGAGCTTGAAGGCTGGATTATACGCTCAAGCAAGCAGCCCGCAAAGGGAACCGTTCTTGAAATACACGGAGGACCAAGAACGGCTTACGGAGAAGTGTTGATGTTCGAGTTCCAGTTTCTTGCGGAAAGAGGATTCAACGTGATATACTGTAACCCTAGGGGGAGCTCCGGCTATGGTGAAGAGTTCGCCAAATCCGTTGTTCGCAACTACGGCGACAGGGACTACAAAGACATAATGGAGTTCACCGAGCATGTTGTTAAATCCGCCAACTTTGACCGCTCCAAACTATACGTAACCGGCGGCTCGTATGGAGGTTTTATGACGAACTGGATAATTTCGCACACAGACTTGTTCAGAGCAGCCGTTACGCAGAGGTCAATAAGTAACTGGATAAGTTTCTACGGAACTAGTGACATAGGCTTTTATTTTACATTGGACCAGATAGGGGGAAGACCTTGGACCAGCTTGGAAGAGCTTTGGAACAGGTCTCCGCTCAAGTACGTTGAGCGAATAAAAACCCCTCTGCTCATCCACCACTGCGAACAAGACTACCGATGCCCAATTGAGCAGGGAGAACAACTGTTCACGGCTCTTCGCGAACTCGGAGTGGACACAGTTCTAGTAGCCGTGCCAGAGGAAGGTCATGAGCTTTCTAGGTCTGGAAAGCCAAGCAGGAGGGTTTTGCGCCTCGAACAAATAGCCAAATGGTTCGAAGCTCACTAACCTGTGAGGCAAAAAAGAATTATATTGAGGGAATGCGGTTAAGAGCTATGTGCAGAATGTTCTGTGTCACAGGTTCTTCGCTACTTGCGTCTTCTCTTCAAGCCGCTTTGATAGACGCCGCACGCAGAGACGACTTTTCAAACAACGTTAGCCACGAGGATGGCTGGGGTGGCGTCTGGTTTTCCGACATAGAACACGATTACATAAGAGCCTCGGCGCCCATTTTCTCCGACTCAAAGGCTCTTGGCTTCTTCTCCTCGTCGACCAGACCTCTGAGCGGCTTGGCCCACGCAAGGTACGCAGCGGATGGAGAACCTATTCGTGGCGCGTTCGACTCACACCCGTTTGCAACGCACATAGCGGAAGACCTTGTATACGTGGCGCACAACGGACACATAAACAAACGAGCGCTGCAGCAAAAGGTTGGGCTCGACGTGTCTTTGCTCAACGACACAGAGGTTTTCACTTTCCTGCTGGAGCGTCTGGAGGGTCCATTCGAAGAGCGGCTCAAAGCGGCAATAGAAGAGGTACACAAGTCAGAAATGATAGGCGCACTAAACCTCATGATCCTGAGAGTCACACGCAAAGGAGAGAGGGTGCTGTACTACTATTGCGATTACCCAAGCCAAAAAGGAGGGTTGTATTACTACCTGTATCAAATAAGGGAAAAACGCGGCTCAGCCGTCATGTCTTCCACCGTAGCGCTCAAAGCGGGATTCATCGACAAAAACGGAGAACCACTCAGGAACGATGTGAAAAGATGCGCAGAACGACAACTCTGCTTGCTTTCGTGAACGCGGATAACTTGGGTTCGAAATCACCCTACTGTTTTTTATCGATCTCTTTTAGTCTTTGGTCTATTTTTTCTATCTGCGTCGCCAAGATTTTCCTGTAAGCCGAAAGAATTTCTTTTTGCTCTTTGGCCGTGGTTTTATCCAAACCTTTGAGCAAATCCGAAACTCCTTTTTCAGTGTCTTTTACAACGTTCTCAAAAAAGTGTGATAAACCCGGAAAAGTGTCTTCCACTGCGTGTTGAGCGGTTTTAGCAGTGGTTTTCACGAGTTTTTTTAGGCTGTCCGCAAACTCTTTAGCGCTTCTGCTTAATTCATCTTCCGAACTCAAACTTGAACGCCGCTACTAATCAGGTTCATCGACATTTTAACCTTGTCCAAGAACCAGTTTGAACTTCAAATAACTTTACCAACCTTCTTTGAGTACCACTCGACTTCCCTTTCAATTAACATTTTATAGGACATCACTCTGTCCGCTTGGCTGGGTGCTATTCGTCGGTCTCTAAGAACACCGTCACAGAGCTTTACAAACTCTTTGAACTTTCGCATTACATTGTCGTCGTATTTTTCCCTTGGGATCGAGGATAGATTGGAAACGTATTCTGTTTCCAACATTTTGACTGTTTGACCTATCGTTGAACCTCGGAACACGCAGACAGTAAAGCAGGAAACGATTTAACCTTTTGCCCAGAGTGAAAAAGGAGGTTGAGTCACACGAAGAGATCTTGGGCGCATCGTTAACACCCCTCGGGTGGCTCTACCCAGTGTTCTTCCAGTCTTCTTGTAGGATGCGGATTCCAGTTTCAACAACATCTGGCAGTACTTTGGAAGAGTTCCAATGAAGGCGTCTCTTAGTGTGTATAAGATGCACTGTACTACTTTTCTCAGGCTCTTCTATGACCCATCATCCGTAGCGGTTACGCTTCGAAAAGCTCGTTCGTCGAGTGCTGTTGATTGTCAACCTCGGGCACTCGCTTACACCTGTTTTAAGAGCGTGGACCTATGGAAAACACGCTGACCAAACGAGTTTTGCAAACATAGTTTTTATCTCAAAATTTTGCAGAAAGCAGTAACACGAGTATCTACACCTAGTATCGACCGAGTTGAATTGATCAATGGGATAAAAGGGGTCTTACGGGTAGCTCCTCAAGATAGTCTGGATGCTTGGCCACTGGTCCAAAACATAGTGGCCCAAAGTGTTTTGATCGAAGGTTTGAAAGGTATTCAGCCAAACCTCAAGCCCCATACGGTTAATTTGGGGTGTTGAATGGGAACAGAGGCGCCTTCATAGTCATTGAACTGTGCTTTTCGAATCGAAACTGGTTTTAAGCGGTTTCATAAGGCTGTTCAAAACCGTTTCCAAAAATTCTGAGCGCTTTTCTACCCTGATCAGTCAACAACACTTCGCTCTTTCGGCCCTTCGAGTTTACTGAAACAAAGCCCCATTCTTGTATCATGGGTTCCAAAAGAGGTTTCAATCTGCTATGTGGGGCGCTCTTGGTTCGGGCGGCGTCGAAAACGGGGATGAGGCGCACGGATTCCGACTGTAGTCTTTCTATTAGGCGTTTTTTGGACAGTTTACCGCCGGCTTGCTGTATTATAAAGAGGATTTTGAGCGTGTCGTTGGAAGGCTTCATTATACTGTATACGGGAAGCGTTTCGATGGTTGAAACTTTTGCTTTGTTAACTGGGAGCACACTCACTGTGTTTTTCAATGAAGCGTCTATTTTAGGTATTTCTGGTTCGACGCCTGAGAAATCAATCCTAGCATAGTAAGGCGTGCCGCCCCAAATCATGCAGGAAAGCATGCCGCCTATGGCAGCTATTCTGCTACCAGTTGACACATTAACGTAAATATGGTTGTTGACTTCGGCTGCGAAAATTCTTTGGTATTCATTCAAACAGGAAAACAGATCCCATATATCCACCGAGAAGCTCCTTAACTCCATTTCTGGATGGCGACTTTTCAGGTGGTTCCAAACTACCTCATAGATGTCTGATTTGACGTCGGCCGACCTAAGCACTCCAAGATAAACTCTGTCCGCTTTATACCTTTCAAGCGGACCAATAATGCGTTCGGGTGCGTCCAGTCCAACCGGAGCAATGTGTACCCTAGCGTTACTCAACATCACCGTTATTTCTGTTCTTAACGATTTAAACCTTGTTAACGCTGTTAACGTTTATTGTTCGGAAATATTAATATTTAAGTAAAAAATGAAATATGGTAAGATATGATATGTATTTGAGAGAGAAGCAATACACTAAAGACATTTTCCCGCCGACTCCGACCTTTAGAACAAGAAGGAGAGGAGCCGAAGTACTGTACGACATGCTAAAAGCCGCTGAAAACGGCGCCAAGAAGACGCACATCATGTACAGGTCCAACGTTAACCCAGCTGTACTGGACAAGTATCTGGAGTTTTGCAGAGACAACGGCTTGATCACCAAAAACAAGCGGATCTATACGACGACGGCTAAGGGTTTAGAGTACATTAGATGTTTGAACGAGTTGAATAGGCTCAAAAAGAGTGTGTTCGAGCTTCAAACGGAAGTGCAAAACATGATTTGAGTCCACAGCGGACCCGTCGCAGAGCTTTGGAATCACGGAAAATTAAATCCATGAGAATTTTTGATCCAGAACTGTGGGTCTAATCCGTCATGCTTTTGGAAACGATGTAAATTGACCACGCCATTCTTATAGCGATGGGCTTCTGAGTGTTATTGTTGGAATATGCGCGACGCTGGTTACACCGCCTTTTGCAACCGTGATGGTAGACTGTTTCTTGGCGAAGTGGACTTGGTTGAGCTTTCACATGTTTACGGCACACCTCTGTTTGTAACATCCGAAGAAATGCTCAGGGAAAACTACCGTAGACTATGGAAGGCGTTTAAGGCTCATTACAACAACTTTGAGGTCAACTATGCGGTTAAAGCGAACAATAACTTGGCGATAATTTCCGTTTTAAGGCAGGAAGGCGCAGGGGCTGACGTGTCCTCAAAAGAGGAACTCATGTTGGCTAGGCTCGCGGGTGTGCCGGAAGACAGGATACTCTTCTCGCCGAACTATGTGGGGGTGGACGAAATAAAATACGCTTTGCACAACGGTGTCGCAATAAACTTCGACGACTTGGACCAGTTCACTAAGCTTTCGCCATACGGTTTGCCGCACAAGGTCTCCTTTAGGGTGAACCCCGGCTTCGGCACTGGTGAATTCCCAGGTATTATAACGGGGGGTCCGAGCGCCAAATTCGGCTTACCTGAGGAATACGTTTCGCAGGCGTATTCAGCGGCTAGGGATGCTGGCGCAAAATCGTTTGGTATACACATGATGACTGGTTCAAACGTGCTTCAATTCGAGTACTTTTCTAAGGCGACCGCGAAACTGCTGGATATCGCGGGTCGAGTATCCGAGGAAGTGGGTTTAAAATTTGAGTTTATAGACATAGGCGGAGGGTTTGGCGTTCCTTATAGACCAACTGATAAACCGCTTGAAATCCAAGAAGTCGGCAGAACAGTTGCGGAAGTTTTCAAATCGAAGTGTCAAGAATACTGTCTGGGTGAGCCAAGACTCATGGTGGAGCCGGGCAGATACTTGGTAGCCGACACAACGGTGCTACTCGGTAGGGTTCACCACGTCAAAAGATACGCTCGAGTGTTCGTTGGGTCGGACATTGGGATGAATGTTTTGATACGACCCGCGCTGTATGGTGCCTACCACGAGGTGGTTGTTGCCAACAGGCTCAATGAACCACAAACCATGAAGGCATCTATTGTGGGACAGATTTGCGAAAACACCGATTTGCTTGGGGAAAACAGGTCTCTGCCAGAGACCGAGGTGGGAGACACGCTCGCGGTCTTCAACGCCGGAGCCTACGGCTTCAGTATGAGTACTCAGTATAATTCCCGTCCACGTCCAGCGGAGGTTTTGGTCTCTCCCTCCGGTGGGGTGCACCTGATCAGAAGCAGAGAAGATTTTTCCGACCTTGTGAATAGGGTGTCGGTACCCGCACACCTTCTAAGATAAACAGTGCTCAACTTGTGGCGTTAAGGCTCCGCAACCAGTGATGCTGTCCCAACTGCGTTCTGAAGGCGTGATTGAGGACGCGGGCCACCATCATCCTGATACAGCCCTGCAACGACGCAAAGGTTTAAAGAATGCGCCAGCAGTTTTTTGAGACACAAGTTGCTGGTTGCTATTGGTGGTATTGATGGATACATCGGCTGGGCTCTTGCCCTTCATTTGATTGCGCGTGGACACAAGGTGGTGGGCGTAGACAACTTCGTTACTAGGAGAAGAGTAGAGGAAGTTGGGTCTTGGTCGGCCACGCCCATTTTGGATATGTACGAAAGAGTCAAAGCTGTAGAAGAGTTGACGGGTGAAAGAATAGAGTTTGTGGAAGGCGACCTTAAGGAGTATTCGGTTGTAAGAGGCGTATTCAGAAAATACGAACCCGATGCGTTCGTCCATCTGGGTGAGCAAAGGTCAGCGCCTTACTCCATGATAGACGTCTATCACGCAGTCGACACACAGGTCTCCAACATAGCCAGCTCTTTGAACATTGTGTACGCGATGAAGGAGGTTTCACCCAAGACACACTTGGTAAAAATGGGGTGCTATAGCGACGACACGGAGGTTCTCACGGAGGAAGGCTGGAAGAAGTTTTACGAGTTAAAATACTCAGATAAAGTGTGCTGCTTGGACACGGTCACACAAGAGATTGTGTATCACAGACCCAGCAAAATAGTGCGTTATCCCTACTCTGGAAAAATGCTCAGGATACGGACGCGAAGCTTGGACTTTTTGATTACGCCGAATCACAGAGTCGTATATCGAGAAGCCGGGTCTCTACGCGTCAAGACAGCAGAGGAAGTTTTTGGTGAAACCCTAACGATTCCTAAGACTGGTGTTTGGAACGCTGCGGAAACCGAAACCCTTGATTTACCGTTTGTATTGACACACGGCCACTTTCGTAGGAAAAACACGGCTTCCGCTCAAGCTTTGCGCATGGATGCTTGGCTTGGGTTCTTTGGCTGGTATCTGGTAAAGGGATTCATACGCAGACACAGCGACGGCTCGTTTTCAGTGAGCTTTGTCGAAGGGTTGGGGTCGCCCAAAATAAAAACCTTGGAGAAAATGCTTAGTGATGTCGGGTTCGAGTATACGGAGACGCTGACAAGGGATAGGCTGAAGCCGGCGTCGTTCGTGGTTAACTTCGAGATAACCGACACACGTCTTATACATTTATTATCTGAGCTCGGTGTTCTAACCCGCAAATTCATTCCCAGTTGCTTCAAAAACATCGGTAGAAGACAACTAGGAATACTTCTCGATTCCCTGATAAGCGGGGGTGGTCGATTGGGTCGAAGCAGCGACACCATAAGTCTTTATTCCGAGTCTGAGCGGCTGCTGGACGACGCGCAGGAAATCGCGTTCAAGCTGGGCTTCGATGCTTCCATAAATGAATGCATTGACCCGCTGAGTGGAAACACCAAAAAATATCTCGCCGTTTCATATATCGCGGATGAGACTGCTCCGGCGCATTGTCAGAGTTGGGAGCAATACGAGGGATATGTGTATTGCTGCACCGTTCCAACAGGCGTCATGATGGTCAGACGCAACGGTAAGGCGGGCTTCAGTGGGAACACGATGGGTGAGTACGGTACGCCCAACGTGGATGTGCCAGAAGGGTTCTTTGAAGTCGAGTACAACGGTCGCAGAGACTATTTGCCCTTTCCTCGCATGGCGGGCAGTTGGTATCATTGGAGCAAAGTCCACGACAGCGGCAACATGATGTTCGCAAACAAGATTTGGGGTCTTTCGATAACAGATGTCATGCAGGGAGTGGTATACGGCACCCGCATAGACGAAATCAACGATGAGCGTTTGCTCACAAGGTTCGACTTCGATGAAGTGTGGGGAACAGCGCTGAACAGGTTCTGCGTTCAAACGGTGCTGGGTTTACCCATGACTGTTTATGGCAAAGGTGGCCAAACAAGAGGCTTTATCAGTCTGAGTGACAGCATTCAGTGTCTTACAATAGCCATCGAGAAACCCGCTGATAAAGGTGAATACAGGGTTCTCAACCAATTTGACGAAGCTTACTCCGTCTTGGAGCTTGCCAAAAAGGTTTTCGACGTATCCAAGAAACTGGGATTGGAGCCAGCAGTGTCGAACGTGCAGAATCCTCGCGTTGAGGCGGAGCAGCACTATTACAACCCCATACACGAAAAACTCAAGAAGTTGGGGTATCAAAGGACGAGGTCCCTCGAAGTCGAACTGCAAATCATTCTGAAGGACTTGGTGAAATACAGGTCAAGGCTCGAGGAAAAGAAGGAGGTTATATACCCTCGGACCGACTGGCGTAAGTCGAAGAACCTTCTACGCTGAGTCTTGATGTTTCAAGCGATTTAAGATAACCCTCTGGACTACCAACGCTCAACCATTTTGATTTGGGCTCGTCCAATTCGATGCTATACACTTTACCACCCATCCGTAACACGTTCATTATGCCGTCGGTCAGCTCCAATTCCTTGGTGGCCCCCGGTTCAGTGTTCTCCAACGCATTCATAATTAGAGGGCTGAATGCATACACTGCTATAAGCGCAAATTTTGAAGGGGGGTTCCTCGGCTTTTCAACCAAGTGGTTGACAACCAGCACTTTTTCCCCTTTGACAATTTCGTGACTGCCGGACACTACGCCATATTTTGTGGGGTCTTCTACGACTCTGGTCACAAGGGTTGCCGACGCCCCCAGTTTTTTGTGTACGTGTAAAAGTCTTCTTAGGAGAGTGTTTCCATTAAGCGTGTATCCATCACCAGCGTGCAAAATGAAGTCATCGTCTCTTACAAATCTTTTGGCTCTCAGAACAGCGTCTCCGAAACCTCTGGGAACGCTTTGATAGACGAACTCGAGTTCCACGTTCGAAATCATCTTTCTGAGATTTTCCAAGTCTTCGGCATACTTCTTCGTCTTCTTTAGGTATTCAAGATAACTCGCCTTTAATTCAAAGTAATCCTTAATCATGTGCTCGCCGCGACGGATTACAAAGCAGAAGGACCTTAATCCAACTTCGTAGAGGTCTTCCATGATGAGTTGAACGATGGGTTTCAACGTGAACCCGTTGGCTGAACTCTTTGCGCACAGCGGAAGCATTTCCTTCCTTATTCCCCTAGTGAGCGGAAGCATCCTAGAGCCCTCGCCAGCAGCTGTGATAACGGCTTTCTCGACTTTCAAATATTTCACCTTTAAGTCAAAACGAACACAAACACATTCGATTCAATATAACCCATTCGGTTTACAGGAGTAGTGTGGCAACGCCTCGGCGTCTAAGTTCGCTCAAAACTGGTTGGTTTTGAAAGTCCGTCACAAAAAATTTTAGTTAGTCCTTGAACCATTTGATTTGGTTTTGTTGAACCACGAAGACGAAGCTCGACAAGAGATCAAAGTACGCTTCGCTACAATCGAAGATAAACAGCGAATATTGAAACTCGTAGAAAAGACTTGGGATTGGGGCGACTATGTTTCAGCTGTTCTGGACAGCTGGCTTTCAGAGCGCAGCGGAAGGCTGTTCGTTGCCTTTTATTCATCCGAGCTCGTTGCCATAGCTCACCTCAGCTTTGAAAGGGCTGGATTGGGCTGGATGGAGGGTGCACGTGTCAGGAAAGAATTCAGGGGTAGAGGCATAGCGACTATGATGGCGACGGAAATCTTGGATTACGCCTCTTCCATCGGCCTTCAGAAAGTGAGGCTCGCTGTGGCCGTGGGAAATGAGCCGTCCCTTAGACACGTAGCCAAAGTGGGTTTCAAAGCGGTTACCACTTTTCGAAGACTAGTAGCCAAAGCCAGTCTTTCGAGTACTCCACAGCTTGGGAAGGCCCCCGCTGAAAAAGTGTTTGGCTCGACTCCCTACGGCCTGTACCACGGGATGTTCTACAAAGATTTTAGATGGCTGGATCTTGACCACGAAGTCTTTGAAGATTACTCTGCCTCTGGTAGAGCATTCGAAATTCAGGGAACCGTTGTAGTGCACACGTCGGATCGTTCCGATGTTGAATCGGGGCGAGTCGCAGAAGTGGGCTACTTGCAGCCGGGTGGAGAGGCATTTCTTGAACAATTAAAATCCCTTTTCGCGATGAAACTTTTTGACGGAATTGAGCTTGTGGTGCCCACGGACCTGACCTTTGAAGAAAGCGGTAAAGTTCAACAGTACGGAGAAGAATTCGTTGTGTTCGAGAAAAACCTTTAGACACGCCGCTCAAAAACGTGTGTTTGCTCAGCCGTTTTTCCTCCAGGTGCCGAATAGGCGGTTGCCGTGTTGCGTCAACGAAAATAAGCGGGTCTGCTCATAGATTGGTTTGGTTCCAGAACCCGTGTGGGCCACATCTCAAAACAGTCTTTGAACCAAATTTGCTCTTGTGGAAATACGGTTTCAACGCTGAAATCTGATTGGTCTAGAACAAGATGGATGTGTCCGTTCAGAAGATTTTTGTGCTCATCGAATAAACAAACCTTTTTTTGCGTTGCATAATTCTCTATTGGTTCATAGGATCTTGGTGTATTACAATTATCAAGCAGTACAACTCGACGCGGTCATTTGGTTTGCTTTGGTGTCCGGTGCTTCGATCTTCTTGTTTTTGAGCGGCAAGCTCCGGCCCAAACTTTTCGTTGTAATAGCTTTGATTGTTTACTTGGCTCTGTCTCCCTTTACGGGTCAAAGATACGATGTTTTCTTTTTGCTCAGCTCCGGCGTCAGGCTTCTCGACCACGTCAACCCCTTTGACCCGGGTAGTCCCCCCGCTTATCCATTTGTGTTAAAATGGGCTTATCCCCCGCTGTACCCTCTTTACAGCGCCCTGTCGTTTTGGGTCTACTCCGCTTTGACGCATCACCCGATTCCGTCCAACTCAGCGCTGAACTACGTCGAGATCAACATTTATCCATACGATGTTTGGAAGGTGTTTGTTCCTAACACTCTGCCCCTATTGGTGTTCTTACTTAAACTACCCATGGTGGCATCAACCTTTTTGGTCTATCGGCTCCTGCTAAAAACAAATGGTCACGCGACCGCAGCGGTTTACTGGCTTGCGAATCCCTATGTAGTGTTTGTAACCTCTGTTTGGGGACAACTGGACCCCATAGCCGTTGCCTGCGCAGTAGTGGCCGTGGTTTACTACCAACGCGACAAATGTTTCTCAGCTGTATTTCTTGCTGCGCTTGGCGCGGCCGTTAAGGCTTGGCCGGCAGTGCTGATCCCTTTCTTTATTGTTTCAAAGCTAAAAAAACAGGGTGTTAGAGCCCTTTATCCACTGCTCGGCGTAGTACCCGTTGCCGTGGCCTCCTTTTTTCTGTACGGCTTGTTTGGAAACGCGTCGCAGTCGATTTACGCCATCCTATACGCAAGAGCTGTTCCCACGGTTGGAGGCGGCTTCAGCGTTAATGGTATAACGTGGCAGCAAATCCTGTATTATTTAAAGTCCCCACCCATCCCATTTTTCCTGTGGGTTTGGGTGCCAGCCTACTTTCTGATGTGTTTTCAGTTGTATCGCAGAGGCGGTTCAATAGTAAAGTGGGTAATAGTCGCACTTCTCATGTTCTTCTTGACGTATAACTATGTTAACCCTCAGTTCTTGATCTGGATAATACCCTTCTATTTGATGCTCAACCGTAGACTACAGGCTTCTGTGCTCAGCTTTTTACCATTGGTCTACGTCGCGCTGACCTATAGCCTCTACTACTTTGTGTCTCCTACTCTGCTATACGACGAGCTCTCGTTTCCGCCAGCAATCACGGAAGAAGTGAGAACCTCCGTATTCGTATACAACACTCCCCTTTTCCTTGCGGTGGTAGCCGTCATACCAACCGCCGTTTACGTAGCAGCTTTGCTCAATGAGCTGAGACCAGGGAGCTTTATACGGGCCCACGGCTTGCTGAAACGTTTAGTCCTAACTACGAAGCAAAGGCTTAGTCAAATTTTTGTGAACAGCTAGAAAAGTGGCTTCGCTCTGTTCGCGCCCTTCTCAGATTTCTTCTAACTGTGTTTGATAGCGGGGTTTTGTTTGCGTTCAACGTCTTCAATTGATTTGAGCCAGACCGTTGAGATGAACGGCAAGGGAAGGCAAATTTTTCCAAAAGGATTTGGATGAGGCGTGGTTCCTTAGAGCTTTGCAGGGTTTAGTCATCGCAGTGAGGCGTATACATGGTTTTCAAAGATGGTCTGTGCTTGTGAGTCAGCCGAGTGTAAACTCAAGCTGGACACAGTATGGGGCGCACTGGAATCCGCCCTATGGCGGCCTTCGGTAAGGTACTTTTCAAGACAAAGTGTTCGACTAGCACTCCGAGCTGGACACCGACGCTCTTCGAGGTTTGTGTCGGCGCGTCGCATTCAGAGTGATCATGAGAAGGTTTCAAAGCTTGCGTTGGTTAACGGTTCAACCATCTAATCAAACGGAAGCACAGAATCGCTGGCTCACTCATTCTTCGTAGCCAATGGAAACACTGAAGTAACGGCAGGTCTATTCTTTCAGCGTTATTCTGCGTTGCAGCCGTATTCCAACGCGAGAACGTATCCCAATGTTTTCTTCGCTGAACAATTCAGCCGACCATCCGTCATTTTCCACGCGAACTTTTTTTCCGAAGAGAGAGTTCTGAACGGCTTTGACTTCACCCACGAGTTCTCCGTCACACGGAGCCGTCAGCTGGGCCTCATTGGGTTTAAAGCACAGCTTTTCACCGTTGAGTTCGACCACGTTGTAGCCCAAAAACCAGGCGACAAAGCTGTTTTTTGGTTTGTCGAACACTTCGGCTGCTTCGCCTTGCTGTTCAACCAGTCCCTCTCTGAGCACAACCAAGTGGTCCGCGAGTGAAAGCGCTTCCAAGTGGTCATGGGTAACATGAATAACGGTGTTGTTGGTCTCGGCTTGTATCCGTTTGACTTCCCAGCGCATGACTTCCCTTAACCTGGGGTCGAGATTAGAGAAAGGTTCGTCCAACAAGAGCACATTGGGGTTGGGCGCAAGCGCTCTGGCCAATGCGAGTCTTTGCTGCTGGCCTCCGCTCAACTGGTCGGGCTTCGCCTCCAGGCGCTCTGCGATGCCAACGAGTTTGGCAACTTCTTGCACTCTAGAGGTTACCGCTGCTTTGGGCAACCTTTTGTTTTCCAAGCCGAAGGCTATGTTTTCGAAAGCGGACATATGAGGAAACAATGCAAGCGACTGAAAAACCATGCCAACACCTCTTCTTTCAGGGGGGTCCAAAACCAACTTCCCGTCAAAGAGAACCTCCCCGGCGAGTGGCTCCTCGAGTCCGGCTATTAGCCGGAGCAGCGTGCTTTTGCCGCTTCCCGATGGGCCCACCACAACTGTTACTTTGCCGCTGGGAGCCGTCATGTGAACCCCTTTTAGGGCGTATAACTCCCCGTACTTCTTTGTTAAGCCTTCAACTCTGACTTCCATTTTCGCCACCCAGTCTGAACAAGGCGTAGTAAACGAGCAGTGCAAGAGCCAGAAGCACTGTGCTCAGCGCCGACGCGGCTGGCAACAGTCTAAGGCTCAGAAGCGCGTATATGGCAAGCGGCATCGTGGTGTAATTCGGCGTGTAGACCACTGTGGTAGCCGCGAATTCACCTAGGCTCGCACCAAACGCAATCACCGCAGCCGAGGCCACAGCTCGGTAACTTAGAGGTACTTCCACCCTGAAAAATGTTTCTGCGACACTGGCGCCGGCTGTCCTAGCTGCCCATACGGCGTCCACGGGTGTTTTCTTTAAGCCTTCTACCGTGAACCGTAGTGCCAAGGGCATCGCCACCGCTGTCTGAGCCATCACGATGAGCGGCCAGACAAGGTTGAGAAGCGGCGCGTTGTAATACGTGAGGTACGCGGAGACCCCTATTGTTACTGGCGAAAAAGCTATGGGTGCAAACAAGAAGAACTCGTAGGCTCTGTTTGTTAACCCTGAACCCAGCGAGCGATGGGTGGCCATGAGTGAGAAAGCGAGGGTCAGACCAACTGTGAGCACGGAATACACGAGTGAATTGAGAACCACATGGAACACGGGTATGTGTAGCGCTCCAGCGCTGGAAGCTTTCAGTAGCTGTTTGAAGCCCAGTAGCGGGGAAGAGCCAAAAAAGGCGTTTTTGACCAGTGAAACCAAGGGGTACACCTCAAACATCAAGAAGCAGGTTAATGCGAGCAAAGGCACCGTGTTTTTGGGTTCAACCTTTAACTTGTAGGGCGCGGCGCGAGAAGAAAGCCTCCCAAAACTGAACGCCTCTTTGCGGAAACGAATCAATAAATAGCTTACAAGAAGCGGGGCTCCGAGTTGTAGCAAGGCGAGCACTACGGCTGAAGAAGGTTCAAAGAAACTTTTGAGAAAGACATACACCTCAACTTCTGAAGTGTAATAAGAGGGTCCGCCTATTGCAAGCGGCACAAGAAAAGCCAAATAGGAGTATACAAAGGTAAGCGCAGTGCCGCTAGCAGCCGAAGACCCTGTTAGGGGAGCCAACACTTTTTTGAAGATTTTTAGCCGCGTCGAACCGGAGACTCTGGCGGCCCAAAGCATTTCTGTATTCAACCTTTCAATGGAAGAGGCAACCAGCAGAGCCACTAGTGGGGCGTTGTAAAACGTGTTCACGGCGATTATTCCGCTTAAGCTGTGCGCCAAAAAACTCAGTTGAGGCAAAGTGCCAAACGCTTGTTCGAACCCGACAACGGCTACTATGCTTGGGATCATGAATGGCAAAAACACGGTTGACCTATAAAGCGCGGAGCCACGAAAAGAATAGAGCCCCAGTATAAGACCCACTGGGTATCCAACCAAAAGGGCCGCGGCGGAGCTCAGAGCTCCCTGAATCAGGGATTGTTGAAACGAATGCAGCACAAGGGGATCTGTGGCCGTATTTATCAGAGTTTGAACAAAGGTTTGACCAGCGTAGCCCACCAAAGCAAACGCGAAGGGGAAGTATATCATCACGGTTTCAAACACAACTGGAGCGGCTACAAGTATCACCGAAGCCGCTGGCACTCGTCTGACAAACACTTGTCTTCTCTTTAAGGATGAACGTGTCGTCAAAGGGTGTTAGCCGCCCACTGCCTGCTGCCACTCGGACAACCAAGTGGTCAGATTGGCACTTATTTCTTGTTGAGACACGTAGTTGTTCAAAACCACGGTGCCGTTGGCGCCCACTGTCTCGGCGTATATCGCTGGCAAAGCCACTTGGGTGTTGGCTGGGAAAACCCATTCGGATGTGGGTATCTGCGACTGAACGGTTTCGCCGAGAAACCAGTTTTCGAACTGCTCAGCCAAAGCTGCGTTGTGCGCCCCCCTGACAATTCCCATCCCCTCTATCTCGAGCCAAGTGTAGATTTGGCCGTCGTAGTGCATCGCCGCCGTGCCGCAGCCAGGATATCCGCCGTAATAATCGAAGTAGGCTGGGTCGCTTCCGTAGCTCACAACCATGTTGTACCCGTTGCTTGGAAACACTGTGAACGCAGCGTCCCAGCTTGGCTGAATGTTGGCATAGGGTTTCACCTGCTTCCACCAGTCTTCCCAGTTTTCGTGAAGCACAAACTGGTAGAAGGCGATTTGGTACAGCAGAAAGCTGAGCCCAGTGGAGTCTACTGTGGGGTTCTCTAGGACCAAGTGGCTGGCCACTGTTGGTTCCGCAAGGTATCCAAAGCTCATGTTGGAAGCCAGTAAAGATGACGAGTTGCAGTAATCCACTGTTATTGGAGCGTATTCGTAGGGAACCAAATAGTGGTTGGGGTCAAGGTCGTTCACGAGATATGTGGGCACATACTGCAGGTTGGGCGGAGTATAGTTCTGCAGTACGCCTTGGGAAACCGCCTGCGCATCCTCAACGTTTGTTAAACCTATGACCAAATCCGCTTGGGGATTGTTTTTCTGTTTGATCAAAGTGTTCAGCATATCCTCTGTGCCATCAAACCGGATTACTTGTATGTTCACATGATGTGTTCTCTCGAACACTCCGAACACAGAGTTGTTCACAGCGGAAACATTGGGTGCGTATGTGAACAGGGAGCTATAGGTGTAGATCACTAGGGTTTCCCCATTCGAAGGGTGGTAATTATACGCAAAATACGAACCCGCTATTACGATGAGGACTATTGCTGCTACGATGAGCCGCGCTCTCCAGTTCATATGTGTCGCATCATTTAACTTGGTCACTTTTATAAGCCTGTTTATAAGTCACTTATAGACGCACTACTTTTAGCAACCCTAGGGTTAAACATCAACGATTGGTTTGTATGCACCTTTGCCTCGAGACTTCTACAGGCGCGGCACTCTTGTTGTGGCTCGGGAGTTGTTGGGAAGCCTTTTGGTAAGGCGAATCGGCGACCAAACGCTATCTGGTAGAATAGTGGAAACAGAGGCCTACAAAGGCCTCGAAGACCCCGCGAGTCACGCCTATAAAGGCGACAGGGGACGAGCCAAAATAATGTTCGGCGAAGTGGGGCACGCCTACGTTTATTTTACATACGGCAACCACTTTTGCGTGAACGTGGTCGCCAAAGATACCAAGACCCCTGCGGGAGCCGTTCTGCTCAGAGCGCTGCAGCCAGTAGAAGGCGTCGACGTTATGGCCAAGAACAGGGGCTTGGCGGAACCAAGAGACTTGGCCAGCGGACCCGGAAAGCTTACGCGGGCACTGAGTATTGACCGCTCCTTTTACGGTGCGGACCTGACCGTTAAAGGAGCGCTATACATAGCTGAGGGTTGGGTGGAGCCGGTTGAAAGAGTGGGTGTTTCTCCGCGCATAGGCATCAAGAAGGCGGCGGACCGCCCGTGGCGCTTCTTTTTGGAGCCCAACGTCTTTGTTTCGCGCTACAGGAGCAGAACGTAGGTCACCAAAGCGGAGAACAGAGCCACGCCGAACCATGAGGCCATGGTGTACCCAATAAAGGGTTTGTTGATTATCCAAAGCCTTTTCGACACGCCCACGCCTATCATCGACCCGATGAGAGCCATTTTGACCGACATGGGTATTTCAAAGGCAGTGGAGACCAGTAGTATCGCGGAGCTCGACAGGAAGACCGTAAGTGTGCCGCTTGGTGTCAAACCCACCATTCTTTCACCTATGTTAGCGGCCAAGGCTTTTCCCAGCAGAACCATTCCCAGAATGGCCGAAGCCGCAATCAATAAAAGAATATAGGGGTTGAAGCCTTCCAACGCCGAATATGTGCCCAAAATCAGCCCGATGTTGTTGGTTCCAAGTGCAAACGCCACGGTGAAGCCAGCCAGCTGCGTGGACACCCTGTTGAACGCATCGGTGGCTATCAGGTTAAGTGATTCATAGATCCTCCTTAGCTGGCCCTCCACCGCCAGTGAAACTATGGCTCCCAAAACGGGTGCGAGAAGCCAAGAAACGATGATCGTTACCACTTTCAAGCTGTTCACCTCGAACCCAAGCGCTATGCTTGCCCCCAAATAGGAGCCAACAGCGACCACGCTAAGGCTGACTGGTATTCTGAGCAGTGAAAAAACCACCATTATGAGAAAGCTGACTCCGAAAACCACTGCAACCGTCTCCGGGTTGCTAAGAAGCGACACTGAACCCACCAGACTTTTCTCCATAGCGGACCAGCCCACGGCCGTGCCCAGCGTCAAACCAGCAGCCGTTAGTAGGAGAGACCTCTTGTAGTTTACTGAGCCGGACAGCAACATGTTGCCAACAACCACGGGTCCAGTGTTCCACCCCGAAGCGAACGCCAGTAAGACGGCCACAGCCAGAAACTTGAGGGTCAACAAACTCAGTAACCCTTGGCCAGCATTATTAGAATCGTTTGAGTGCCATCTTGGGCTCTGTCGGCTACGTCGTCGGCTACGTTGAGAAAATCCCTTAGTTGGATGATTAGGAGCGGGTTCTGATTTTTCGTAAAGAGTTTCTTCATAGCCTCCGACTTGTACGCGTCCGCTTTTTCTTCGAGTTCGCGTACAACTGGTATGCTTTTGAACACAGCTAATTTGTTCTTTGGTAGAGACTCTAAGATGCTTATGAATTCGCGTACTGTCTCCACGCATGTGTCGACGAATTTCTGGGTTTCCACCCATCCACAAAACTCCTCGACGAAATCGGAGGAGACGAATTGTCCGAATATGAGTTTGGACGCGTCCCATGCGGCGTCCGCTATGTCGTCTATTTGCTCGATTAGGGCCAACAGATCCTCACGTATGCCGCCGAAAAAGGCTCCCTGCGCGATTTTGAGACTTGTATCCAGATTTAAGCGGTCCGCTTCTGCTTCATGCCTTGAAATAGAGGACTGTTCCACCTCCGCAGTGGCCGAATCTTTGTCCTTCAACGAAGCCACGAGTTTGCGAAGACCCTCAGCCGTCTTTAAAGCCTCGTCGGCATGCGCGAGTATCAGCGAAAAGATCTCCTTTTCTTTCCGCGACGGGTCTATTAGCTCAGTGATTTTCAATCCTGTTCGCCGATGAGAAAATTGAAACGCGGAGCCACTAATTAACCTATTCGAGTAGAGTCTACGAGCAAACGTTTAATGGCGACGTGTTCCTGATTGTTCGTGGTGTGAATAGATGAAATGGGTTACGCGTGAAAAGGCGAAGGTGGACAGAATAGCCTGTCCTTGGCTGATAACAAGATTCGTGGACAAAGACGCGGAGTTTCTTTTCGTAGCAAAAGACAAAGTTTTGGAGGTCGCAAACCGTGAAAGCGCCATCGCCTTTGACACTCCGGGAGCCGAGTTGAACCATTACCAGGAAAACGGAACTGAGTATGTTAGCTTTGACTCAATCATAAAAAAATATGGTTTAAGCGACCCCGCACTGCTGGAATTGGCCAAAATAGTCAGAGGCGCTGACAGCAAAGGTGGGGTGGCTCCTCTCGAATCGGCTGGGCTAGAAGCAGCTGCGCTGGGATTCAGAGCCTTGGCGAAAGACGACTTTGAGAATATGAGGTTACAGTTTCCCCTTTACGACGCTCTTTACAAGTTCTGTGAGCTCAAATTAGCGGGGTTGGCCAAACTCGAGCACGCAGGCGTTTGAATAGCGCGCGTCCAGAATTCTTTGCGCTACAAATTCGAGTCCCAATAGGTTTTATTCATCTGGGTTCGCTGGACGCTGCTGTCATGTACAAGAGAAACTCTCTTTCAGAAGCCGTGCCCACGACTTGGCCAGCCGCATCGGTGACCGCGACAAGTGGGATGCCTTGGTCTTTGAACGCGTCCAGAAGCTCCCAAGCCGGAGTGTCTTCATTCACTGAAACAACCACTCTTCTCATCGCATCGGCCACGGAAAGCTTGTTATAGTCTTTTTCACCCAAGTTTATTATGTCGTCCAGGATCACTGTTCCCACGGGTTTCCTGTTCTCGTCTACCACTATTCCACCCGTGAGCCGAAGCCTCACCATCTCGTCCACCACGACTCTGAGTCTGTCTTCTCTCTTCACTATTAAGTCTGGGAGCATCTTCGCAATCTTTATCGCGGGTGTGCCTTGGGCGAACCACTTGACGTAGGAATGGCTCAGGGTGAGCTGGGAGTCGGCTTTGATTTCATCGGTTATCTTTTTGCTCAGCTGTTTTAATGGAACGGGTAGCACTAGGATCACGATCAAAATGTCTATTATTGCGACGCTGTAAAGAGAACTCGAAATTATCCCCGCGGTCAAACCGCTGAGTAGCAGCGCTCCGTCCACTCCGCCCTTGAAGGAAGCACCCACCGCGTTGATCAAGGGTTGCTTCGCCTTTATGAGCAATCCGGATACGTATCCAAAAAGCATTTTTGAGCCCAGCATTGTAGCCAGTAAAACCAGAAGAAGCAGGATTTGACTGGACGCCTCGGCCAAGCTGACCGAGAGACCCAGTCCCCCGAAAAACAGTGGTTCGAAGAAACCGTAAGTCACGCCGTGTAGCCTTTCGAGTAGCTGCGGTCTGTCGTCTATGTAGTCCGAAAACATGTATCCTAGGAAAAGTGCGACTATGGCCGCGTTGAAACCGATGGATTCTCCGAAGTAACCCAGTATCAAAACCACCGAAATCATTAGCGCAAACACGGCTTCCCTACTGTTCACAAACCTTTCGGCGCCATGCAGCACTCGTGACAGCTGTTTTCGAATTAAGTAGAGCGCGACCAAAAACACGGCTATCTCTAAGACGTCGACAAGCGAAGATGTGAGATTGTGGTTCGCGCCGGGGTAGCTGAGCTGAAGCGTTATGGCGGAGCCGATCAAACCGATGACCTCTACTACCAGCGCAAAAGTGAAAACGTTCACGGCCGTCATTGTCTTCGAAATTTTAAAGTCTCTCAGAACCCTTGAAAGCGGTGCTACGCTGCTCATGCCGAGAACCGCGCTCAGAAACAGCAGCTGATTGGTTCCCGAGCCCACCAAGTAACTCAACACCGCGAACACGACCAAGGAGGGTCCGACCCAGCTAAGGAAGGTGGCAGCAAACATCCTTTTGTTGCCTGTCACCGATTCGGCAGACTCCAAGTCGAATTCATCGGCACCCGCTAAGAACAGCAGCATGATTACCCCCAGCTCGACGAAAAACGAAACTGTAGAGGTGGGTTGAACAACGTTCAAAACCGATTTACCCAGAATCAGTCCCCCCAGCACAGCTCCGACCAAAGGGGCAAGCTTCATTTTTTCGAACAGGTCTTCCGACAGTTTTACGACTACTAGAAGCAATCCCACGTAGAGGAGGTCATAGGTCAACGGTGCACTCAATCGAAGTCTACAACTCAACCCGTCCTCGAATTAAAAATGTTGGTGTCGCACACTTTTTGGCTCAAACAGAGTCTTTTGACCCAACATTAAAATATGTGGGTCTGTGCATGTTTCCAAATGGATTTGGGTGTAAAGATAAACAGAGACGTCGAGGTGTTGGCGTATGACCTCACACGGATATTTCAGGGCTTCGAGCGCGTTAAAGCCGTTCGAAACATTTTTGGGGACAAGACAGACGACGTTCTCAATAGAACCAAGGTGGTTCTCTACCCGCGCAAGGGGTACTTGGGCGTCGACGATGAACGTGGTTGGATACTGCTGAGCGAGCCCTACCTTAAAACCGCAGATGAAAGATACTTGTATTTGGATGTCATACACGAACTCGTCCACGTCAAACAGTTTATGGACGGAAAAGACCTGTTCGATGAGAGATACAGCTACGTAGACAGACCCACGGAAATCGAAGCTTACAGTGTGGCTGTAAAAGAAGCCCGCAGAATAGGTTTCACCGATAAAGAGGTCGCCGAGTATTTGAAGGTTGAGTGGATAACACAGGAAGAGTTCGAAAGGCTGCTCAAGGCCATGGGTGTCCATACAAAACCCGCTCCCAAATCCGGTCACGATTCGCCAAGAAACAGAAGATTCAGGATGCTACAAAAATAGTTTACCTTGAGGTTGTAGAAACGAACAGAGTTGCACGCTTCTTCGATAAAGGCATGGAAAGCGTGTTGGATATCCTCCAAGCCGCTATTGAATTGTTTCAAAGGCCTTGTCGCCCAGCTGCAATGTTTCGACAAGCCATTTGTTGCCGACGCCTTCCTCGTTGAACTCAAAAAATAAGGCATGGTTTTATGCAGAACTGTTCAACGGCCGCTCATACACGAATAAAGGGGATTTGACGCGAAACCGACGGTTCCGAACAATCTCATTCGCTATGGTGTCGCTTAAAATTTGTCGTATCTGCTAAATCATTAATAACGTATCATGGCTAAGATTCCCGGCTGGTTTGAGAGGTTTCTTCCTCGGCTCGGCGCTTTGGAAGGAGAGGTTAGGCCATCAGGGGGCAAGATAAAGGTGAGATTCAGGATTTTAGGTCGGATATAAAAGAGTTGGAGGCGCCATTAAAATAGAGTTCGGGGTGCTTCGATGAACGGATCTGCAGCGTTGAAACCAAAATGGACTTGGTTGCGAAGTTGAGGCCATAAAGACAAGATTAGACAAGTTGGAGGCAGGGGCCAGCTGAGTAAGTGGCGCACTTCTGTCTATTCGTTCCATGGGAAGTACCATGGGCGCTTAACATAGGAGTAATCGATGAAAACCGCCTTCTTTTCTGTATAGTTATCGATAGCAGTTTCGCCTGCTTCTCTCCCAAATCCCGAATCCTTGACTCCCCCAAATGGTAGATGAACCTCGGCTGCTGTGGGTCCCTGATTTACGTATCCTATACCCGAGTCAATTTTTGCAATGGATCTGAACGCGTTTCTTATGTCCGCGGTGTATATGGCCGAGCTCAGACCGTATCTTGTGTCGTTGGCTATTTCGATTGCTTCGTCAATGTTTTTAGCGGGAATAATCGCCGTTATTGGCCCGAAGATTTCGTCCTGCGATATTTTCATGTCGTTTGAAGCGTCGCCGAACACTGTTGGCGGATAAAAGAATCCTCTTCTATGGGCCTCGTCCACATAGTCGACCCCTCCCGTCAGAAGCTTGGCGCCTTCGTTTTTGCCTATTTCGGCGTATCTCCTAACCTTTTCAAGCTGAGCCCTGCTGCTCACGGGACCCATCTCTGTTTTTTGGTCCAACCCGTTTCCTACCACCAGTTTAGAGGCTTGTTCGACGAACTGTTTTGTGAACTTTTCTATCAATGGTTCCTCAACGATTATTCTTGAAGCCGCGGTACATTTTTGACCCGCGTTGCTGAAGGCCGCAAAAAGCGAGGCGTAGACCGTTGAAGGCATCGGAGCATCCTTGGCAACTATAATCGGGTTCTTACCTCCGAGTTCTAACACTTGTTTTCTCAAAAACTTCGCGTTTACCTCGGCTATGTGTTTCCCAGTCGCGGCTTCACCTGTAAGCGCAACCACTTTGACCCTTGGGTCATTCACGAGTGTCTCACCCACCTGCGCACCCGGCCCTGTTACCATGTTGAGTACGCCTTTTGGTAGACCCGCCTTTACGAACATGTCCAGTATTGTCCAAGCCACCAAAGGTGTTTGGGACGCGGGTTTGAAAACCACTGTGTTGCCCGAAACAATGGCCGGAGGAATCTTCCAGAGTGGGATGGAGAACGGAAAGTTCCAAGGAGTAATGGCCGCCACGACTCCCAGCGGTCTTCGTACAACCATGGCGAACTTCTCGGGTTGCTCACTGGTGGTCACATTCGACCAAAGCCTGCGTCCCTCCCCCGCAATATACATGACGATATCGTATCCCTCGTCCACTTCGCCGAGGGCTTCCTTTAGCGCCTTCCCTTCTTCTATGGTGAGTACCCTAGCCAGTTTTTCACGGTTGGACCTGATCATTTCACCCACTTTGAACAAGACTTCGGCGCGCTGCGGAGCAGGAGTGTCGCTCCAAACTTTAAAAGCGTCCTCGGCCGCGTCTATTGCAGCTTTTGCGTCCTGCGAAGTGCCTTTGGCCACCGTCGAAACAGTTTCCTGAGTGGCCGGATTAAAAGAGTTGAATGTGGAACCGTCTGAAGAATCTCTGTATTCGCCGTCAATGTAGAGTTTAACCCGCATAGGAAAACTTTCAACCATTTTCCTCAACCACTGGAGGAATCAGAGTGGATATGATAAACCTAACTCCATACAAAGTTTCCAATGAGAAGCTGTCATCCGCTTCCGACTCAACGACGTCGAATCTCACCGTTTGACCCAAAAACCTTACGAACTTCGCGCTTACATAAACATCAACGCCCATAATTTTCCCCACCGGCACCCAATCTGGTCCAACACTTGCCTTTTCACGCACAAAAACGTTGCTGAAACCGCAACACCCTTGGTCGTCTATGAAAACACCCAAATCCTTGTGGCCACGAATCAGTTTTTCAAAAGTTTCCTCCGCTCTCTCCGTGGCTTTCAATTCCACATGCATGATTTGCACCCGGCTGAACACTGCGTGGAAAGGCTTAACTTTGTCGTTTGAACTCTTTATTCTAGTAGGAAACTTCGTCTTCCAGTTTCTCATATTCACCTGGATTTCCTTTGAAAGGCTACCGACTTAGCTTAAAAGAGTGGATTCAAAGGCGCAATTATAATTAGGTGCGACTATAATAATATATGACGACGATGTCTGAGCGCGACTTGGCCCAGTGGCTACCCAGACTTTTAAGGGAGAACCCCGAACTACGCTACCAAATTGTGGGTATTCTACAAGAGAGCTTTGCTGGGCGCTCGGAGTTCATGGCCATTTTGGATGAGCTCCGGAGGCTCAGGGAGGACTTTAATCGTAAGGTTGAGGAGGACAGTAAGCGCTTCGCCTCTATTGAGGATGAGCTCCGGAGGCTCAGGGAGGACTTTAATCGTAAGGTTGAGGAGGACAGTAAGCGCTTCGCCTCTATCGAAACACAACTTCTCGGCCTCAGAAAAGAGGTGGGAGGATTATCAGAATCCGTTGGAAGTTGGGGCGAAAGCTTTGGTGTCTGGCACGTTGAAGAGTCTTTGAGGCGACGTGGGGTAACCGGAGAGCTTCGCCGAGATATCAGCGTCCAAGGAAAACAAGTGGACGCGATTCTTAGCGACGGCGTGGTCTACCTAATAGAAATTAAAAGCGTTGTACGAAAAAGAGATATGCACAAAGCGGAAAGAACTAGGCGTCTTCTGCAAGAACAACTGGGCTCAGAAAAGACGGTTAAAGCGCTGGTGGCTGGCTCCAGAGTGGACAAGTCGGCGGTTGAAGCTGCGAGAAGCTTGGGCGTCGAAGTGGTTTTCGTCTGATTTATTTACTTTACACTGTCGTCGAAGTATTTGGAAACATTCTTGGTTCTTGGTCAGAAACACTTATCGTGGTGCAGCGCCAGTTTAATTCATGGCTGAAGTTGGCGGAGTCAAGGTGGATAATGGTTTGGAAGCGTTAGATAAGATTTTGGGCAAGAATAGGGACGAAGCAATCAAAGGGGTGGTGGAATACCTCAGGCGCAACCACAAACACTACTCTTGGGTGGGTGTGTATTTATTGGAGGGAGACGAATTGGTTCTGCACTCTTGGAGCGGTAGGCAGGCCACCAGTCACACAAGGATACCCGTGGGCATGGGGATCTGCGGGCTTGCTGCAAGGACCAAGGAAACAGTGGTAGTGTATGATGTGAGCAAAGATCCGCGGTACTTGGAGTGCTTTGCTGATACCAAGTCGGAGATAGTCGTACCCATCATCAAGGAGGGGCGGGTGTTGGGCGAAATCGACATCGACGGCGACCAATTGGGTGCCTTCAACGACAATGACGCATCATACTTGGAAATCGTCGCCGAAAGGCTTACGAGAATAATTTGATGGTTTGGTTGCGAGCGCTTTGAGTTTGCTCCGTTCACCCAAAGGTCTCAGAGAATTTTTGTCGCAGTTGGCATCTGAGGGTAAGGTGAAGACTGTTGAAAGAGAAGTTTCGGCGGATTACGAAGCAGCTTCTGTGCTGGCAGCCTTCGACGGTCAGCCGACAGTGCTAAAGCGAGTTTGCGGCTCAAGCTCTGTAGTTGTGGGCAACATCTATTCGAGCAGGGCGCTCGTAGCACAGTATTTTGGTGTGTCCGATTCTTCGCTTTTGCAGTTAATGGCCAAAGCAATAACTTCTCCTATACCAACCGGAGAGCCACAATGTGGAGAGGCTCCTTGCTATGGAGTCGTGGAGGATAGCGTAGATCTCCACACGCAGATACCCGCCTTGCTGCATACACGAGGTGACGGCGGGAAATACGTGACCGCGGCCGTTTTCTGCGCCAGTCACCCAAAGCACGGCGTGAACCTCAGCTGCCACAGGCTCATGGTTCTGCCAAAAGAGAAGAACAAGTTTGCAATAAGAATCGTGCCAAGGGATTTGAACACATATCTCAAAGACGCGAAAGGCGAACTCGACGCGGTGGCAACCATAGGCAACGGCTTGGGATACCTTTTGGCAGCAGCCACGACTGTTCCAACGGGCTACGATGAATTGGGCGTAGCCAACGCGTTGGAGCCTCAAAAACTGGTTAAGGCTTCTACCGTGGACCTTCCGGTTCCAGCGGACAGCGAGTACGTGCTCGAAGGAAGAATATACGAGCAGCCCGCTACCAAAGAGGGTCCTTTCTTCGATTTGACTCTGACACTCGACGCGGTAAGGGACCAGCCAGTTTTCGAGGTTAAGCGCGTGGCCCACCGAAAACATCCCCTATATCACGCACTCTTACCCGGCTACGGGGAACACAGGGTGTTAATGGGTCTTCCTAGGGAGCCCACGATTTACAACGAGGTGTCCAAGGTGGCCGATTGCCTCGACGTGTATTTGACGCCTGGAGGCGGAAGCTGGCTTCACTGCGTAGTGAAGATCAGAAAGAGATCCGCTGACGACGGAATCCAAGCTGCAAAGGCTGCTTTCAGGGGGCACGGGTCGCTCAAACACGTGGTTGTCGTTGACGACGACGTTGACATTCGAAACCCAGAGGAAGTGGAATGGGCCGTGTCAACGAGGTTTCAGGCTGAAAAGGGCTTATTGGTTCTGAGAGACGTCACAGGGTCGTCGCTTGACCCGTCTGCCAACAGAATGACTAGGAAGACTTCCAAGATGGGCATGGATGCAACGATACCCTTCGACAGAGACAAGTGGGAGTTCAAGCGATGGAGATTCGACCCAGTCAACAAAGACGAGTACTGAGTCTGGGACGTAGTAGAACCCGGTGGTTGTTGCGGCGTTGCCAATGAGCGGCTCATCTGTTGACCCGACTCCGTGGAAAATAAAAGCAGTTCTCTTTGACATGGATGGCACCCTGATATCCAACACTTATCCCTTCGAGGCCGTCAGAGCAGAAGTGTTGGGCTTGCTCAGCGAAATAGGCATCTTTGTGCCAAAAAAAGCCTATAGATCCATCGCCGACCTGCTCGAACACGTTAAACTGGAGCACCGCGCTTCCTACGACGGGGTTAAGGAGAGAATATATTCGGTTCTCACAGAATACGACGAATTGGCCAATCGTAACTCTCAGCTGCGTAGCGGCGCGGCGGACGTGTTACTGAGCGTTAAAGCCAAGCGATGCAAAATGGGCGTGATTTCCAATTCAAGCCTAAAAGTGGTCGTTGACACGCTTCAAAGACTGGGTGTTCTACAACTTTTCGATGTCGCCTTGGCTAGGGAAAGCGTTGAAAGAATAAAGCCTTTTCCAGACCTTGTCTTGGCGGCCTGTCAAAAACTAGCGGAGGAACCTTTTCACACGCTCGTAGTTGGCGACAGCTGGGTGGACATAGAGGCGGGTAACGCGGCCAAAGCCAAAACGGTGTATCTTAAGGTTCGGGAACCAGCGTTCAGAGTAGAACCCTGCGTCGAAATCACCGAGTTGAGCCAGCTCTTAAAATACCTGTAGAGCCCAAGTCGTTCAGAAGCCGAAGTCTCAACGTCTACGCGCTGCGAAAACCCAAACGTTTTGCTAGGTGTATCCTTAAGGTCAACCCGGAGTCGTGTACTCGGGTTCTGTACCAAGATACCTTTTTACGGCTTCTAAAACCACTTCTTCGTTGGCCAACACGTATTCCAGAATCGCTGCTACCAAATCTTTTTCCGAAACACCGAATCTTGCGGAAAGCTCCGCGATTCTATCTTCGACGGCGGGTTTTTCTTCTAACAATACCCTCTTATTCATATTCGTCGCATTGTTTTGTACCCCCACAAATTTAAAGTTGAGGAAACCTCGAATTGCGCATCCGAACCAATGCGCGTCAAACCTTGAGCGGAAACACGTTATCCGAATGTGTGGGTGGTCGTGTGCAGGTAACACCCTTCCACAGCCGAATGACGCGGGCTTCACGATTCAGCGACTCCACTCGGCTCGCTCCTACGAGGGTTACGGAGACACTGGTCTCAGGCGTGTATTCCTCACGCACGCCGCCAGGGGGCACAGTCTGGCGCTCGCGCCTGAAGTTAAGCGTTCGGCTAGTTTTCAACCACCCCGCGGGGTGTATGCGGGTCTTTTCGCTGGCAAATGATAAACCAAGAAATGACTGAGCCCAGCAAGAAATGTTCTAATACGATAATCAGCGCAGGACCACAGGCTAACTGGTTTCCACACTTTGGTGGCGCTGCGGAAAACGGCTGGACAGATAAGCAACACTGGACAGATACGCAATAATGGTTATCAAATGGGAACGAGAACTGTGGTTCATATTGCAAGACAATGTGAAGCTTCTTTATTACGGCATAAACTTGGGACCACCTTGGGTTGAGGGTCTGCGTAACACCGTGAGAAACTTGGGTCGCAGGCTGAGCAATGAGGGGGTGGAAGTCACGGTGCTAACCAAAGGGAGCTTCGGTTCACAGATCATAGAGGGGATGAGATACATTGGGCTACCAATCGGAGGGGACACCTACGCGGCGAACGCCCCAGCCACAATGGTGGCCATAGCCGCTTGGCTCAGCAGACATTCGAAGGAGTTTGACGTGATCCACGGGCACAGCAGTTTCCCCCTTATAGCGACCCCGGCTCTATTCTCAAGGAGAACTTCACTGTTCACACAATATTCCCCTCTGGCAGTGAACGAGGAATTCTTGTCGGAGGCTTCCATCTTTCAAAAGGCCTTGTTCAAATTTTCAAAGAGCACCCTCCCAGTTCTGCTTTCCGCTCCGAAGGTCAGGTTCATAGCGATATCGGCGAGGGTCGCCAAAAGCTTCCCCAGAATTCTGTCCCGCAGAGTGACGCAGATACCAGTGGGAGTTGACTTCACCAAATTTTCACGCAGAATCGACACGGGTTATCTAAGAGAAGAACTTGAAGTCAACGATGAAAAAGTGGTTTTGTTCGCCGGAGACGTGACACCTTGGAAGGGAGGCGAAGACTTTCTTTCAGCCGCAAAGCTAGTGCTGGACGCGGAACCCAAGACCGTTTTTCTCTTTCTTACCAAGAACACCTATGAATACGAAAAGAGACGAGTGGGGCAGCTAACCTCTCTTGCCGCGTCTCTGGGAATACAGAGAAGCGTCAGGTTCCTCTCCAGAAGACCCGACATAGACGCCGTCTACGCTTTGGCCGACGTTGTGGCACTCCCCTACAGGTCCATGTTCTCCTTTATGAGCACTCCTCTCAGCCTGCTTGAAGCCATGGCTGCCGGCAAACCCGTCGTGGCCACAGAGGCAGGAGACATGGCGGACATAGTCAGCGGCGCAAGATGCGGCTTCCTAACAAAACCATTCGACTATAAGGGCTTGGCGAAAAGAACGCTTGAGCTGTTACGCGACTCAGCTTTGAGCAAAGCTCTCGGAGAAAACGCTGCTCGCTACGCACAGAGGCTGGACTGGTCCAACATATGCAGAGCTTATCTGGAAACCTATAGAAAAATGGTTTAAAGCTACAGATCGATCTGGCTCTATTCATGGGATTCATAAGTGGCCAGGGCGAGGCACCAAAGGTAAACATGTATGTCAACTCTTCGGATCAACTCTTGAGTTATCAAATGTGTGGGGAAGTGGTTCAATTTATATTCGCAATCAACGAACATACTTTATGGAGGCACTCGGATTCTGCCCTACGATTAGTTTTTGTTAAATGCGTATAAACACGGCTGAGTTCTGACCAAACTCACTGCAGTAAGTTTCGCTCTTCGTTGGAGAGCTAACAAACAGTGCACAAGTGTTCTTTTAACGCCGCATTTTCGACTATTGACAAGTTTTACTGAGATGTTCTTTAGTTTCTGAGCGCGACTGCTTTGTAGTTTTTCCAAATCCACTTGTATTCTAAGTAGAGCACAAGCGGTTGCAGTTATAGATTAATTATATTAAGAAGTATTGGTTTCAAATATTACTTCTATATAAAAATAGCCTTTATTAGTATATAAAGTTTAACTATAGATAAGGTTTTTTTATTTGACTGTATATTATATGCGTTATAGTGTTTATGGCACTGTTTATAACAGCTTGGGCACCGTTGAGGCTTCGATTAGGTCTGTTTTTAGACCCGAGTATGAGATTGTAATCACGGACTCTTTTTCCACTGATGGAACGTATGAGAAGCTTTTGGAGTTGAGGAAGGATTTTAATTTGAAGGTGTTGAGGCTCAAGTCTTCAAGGGGGCTTGGGCGTGACTACGCGTTGAGGCACTGCGCGGACGGGTCGTTGACCGCCTATTTTGATTTGGACGCTGTGTACAACCAGAATTTTCACACAATCATGCAGGCCCAGCTGGACAACGCTATTACGGGCTCACTGAGTCAGCACACCCTGTACGCTAAGAAGGAGAGGATTCTGGGGGTGGGGGGCTGGAAAGACCTCAACAACAAGGAGAGATCCGAGCTTGTTGCGAGAATCAAACCTGATTACTGCTTACCAGTGGTGATCGGCAAGAACCAGTTTCTGAAAGGAATAAATAGGCCAAGAAGGTACGATTCAAATTTGAAGTACTTGGCCAGAGTTGTTAGGGAAGACTTGGATTTTGTTAGGGGTGGTGGTTTGAATTTTTTGGAGGTTTCTTTGTTGAGGCGGAAGGCGTTGTATCCCTTGGCTAAGGCGATGGGTGTTTACAGGCATCACCCCAAATACAACAACTTCCAACTGGAAAGAATTGTGAGATTTGAGAAACTGATAGACCCCGTTCCCCTTGGTATCAGTCCAGACATGGTGGTGGTAGTTGGAGCTGAGCCGTTAAGCGATAAAGTATTTAGCCCCGATAGTTTAGTAAAAAAAGCGTGGGGACAAGCGATTAAATTCAAGAAGGGGACCACTGTCATATATTCTAGAACCCAGGAGTTTGTTGACAATTTCGCTTTGACGCAAGGTCTGAGTTTTTGCTATAGATTTTGAGTCAGCCGCTTAGAAAGTGTTAGTTAGCTGCTTGGTTGAATAGTGTGTTGAACTAGGAACCGCATAAAAACTGAAAGTTCAGCAATAAAGGATGTTTGCTCAGTCAATGCGCGTCACAAGTTAAGAATTCCTTTTTTTATCAGTTCACTGAGCGACACTTTTTTCAGCGACAAAACAATGAGCCTCCGCTGATAGTACACCTTGAGTCCGAAAATAATGTCCATTAAAGATTTGAAAACCATTATTATAGAGCGACGCCGTCGCCACCTTGGATTACTAATAGACCACCAAGTGTCTGTAAGAATTTTAAGGGGGAAATAGACCGCTAAATAGCGCAGGTCATAAAATTTCAACATTATAAGATACTTGTTGCGCATGAATCGGAACACCCTTGTTATGTTTCGCTTGTTCGGCAGTCTATGTCTATGGTATACGAGGATCCGCGGGTCACAGGCTACCTTATTACCCGAGAACCACGCCCGCAGACACAGGTCGGCTTCGTCGTAGACTTGAAAAATGTTTGGTTCGAAGCCACCGAGGCGTCTAAAAACGTCTGCTCTTACGGCGATAAAGTTCTCCACCACCGTAACATAGTATGGGTGCTTCTGGACCTTTGGCGTATGGTGTGTTAGGCGTATGTCGAAAAATGAGCCTACGTAAATCCTATCTCTGTGCCAAATACCGCATCCGGCCACTGCTATTGAGGGGTTGGCTTCGAGCAGTCTAAGCAAACCCTTTACGGCTTCTTCAGAAAAACTTACATCATTGTTTATAAAGAATAAATATTTTGAATTGGTGGAAGAGTATTCGGCCCCTGCGTTCATACCCGATGAGTAACCCACGTTTTGCCTGAGTGTCACATGTTTAATACCTGTTGGAAACATTTCTTGGACAAACTTTTGGCTCCCGTCGGTAGAACCGTTGTCGACCAGTATAACTTCTTTATTTACAGAATTTACTGAAAGAGCGTTTCTTAAGCACTCTTTAAACATCTCCCTGTTCTGAGTCCAACCGTTATGATTCAAGATGATTAGGGATACAAGAGGTGAATCGGATACCGAGGTAATCAAGCTTTATACAAACCCCGAAGACGATTTTTAGAGAAAGCACCGATACAATAAGTTTTTCGCAGCTGTTAGGGCACTTACCCGAATTTCTACGGGGATGTCTCAGAAATAATAATGCAGCTTTGTGACTTAGAAGGTAACTGTTTCCTTTGAATTCCGTAAGAACAAGAAGTCGTAGTAGCAGCGAAAACTGCTGCGGAGTGGTTAAGAAGTTAATCCAATTATTATATCCTTAACTATTGTTTGTTTGAATGGGGAGCCAACAAAGAGTATCAAGATTTAACACTAGTAAATCACAGTGTTTTGGATCAATTTCTTTCAGAGGTGCTTGTTTTGAAGATCCGGTTCAACAGAGCCGCGTTAAAGGGATGATGCGTACGCTTGGTTCACAGTTTAACTTTTGTCTTAAAGAATCCGTAGGGCCTGTGTGTAATTCATTTCCAAGCGTACAAATAGCCCAAATATACGGGTTTTATTTTGGCAAGCGATGAGCACACCTTTCGTGGACGAGTGACTCTTACTGTAAAGCCATTTTCTTTCAGTTTTCTCTTAAGGTCGATATAACCGTGGTGATATTCTATGATTATTTGGTCAAAGGCGCTCAGTGTTTTGGTGTCGGCCCTTAGCACTATTGGATATTCTGCTCCTTCACAGTCGAGTTTTAGCACGCCTCCTGCAATGCTGAATCTTTCGACTATTGTTTTCAGAGGTATCACTTTTACTTCTTTTCCCTGCGGGAATTCCTTCAGATAGCTGCTTCGCGTACTGTGATAGTTTTCATCGATTTTTATTAACCTCACATCTCCCCCACAACCTTCATTAAACAGATATATTCTGTCCTGCATGCGATTCATTTCTACGTTTCTTTTTGCAATACGATAAGAGTAGGGGTAGGGCTCAAAGGCGTAGACTCTCCTCGCCCCTCTCAAAGCAAAGTAGATGGATGTGTCGCCTATATTAGCGCCAATATCGACGACATCTTTATTTTCCACTTTTAACCATTTGTATACCTCAGCAAGATACACCTCGTTTATAAGCCTCATAGTGTTTACAAGCTGGTTCTTAACATCAAAATAGAAGTATAAACGTTTACCCCTGAAAATTAGCTCTATCGTATAGTTTCCTATTTTAGGAGTTAAAAGAGACTCAAATATTTGGTTCCTTTCGCCGGTTTTAATATCCGCAACTAGACGGAAATAATCTTTTGTGGACGATATGTAAGCCTTTTTGTTTTGCTGGCGTATTTCTATGATGGCTCCCTTCTTTAGTCCCAACCTTACGAGTAGTACGTCCCACCAATTGACCACAAACTTTCTTAGATCAACATACGCCCTAACATAATTAAGGAAATGGAGATCTGCAAATATTTTGAGTTTATCCATGACGCTTATATTCGTCATTTAGCTCGGACACCTCTACCACTCATCGATGATTCAGATAGGGTGAGGAAAAAATCGCCTTGAAGCGTTGGAAAAAAGAGCAAATGACAATCCATTTCTCTATCCGGGTCATGGATCCATTACATTAGAGAAGTAAATATTTGCCTCTGGCGATGCGTTTTCCTGTAATGCAGGAGTACGCCGCTGTAGGTAGTCAAGAAACGTCATGCTCAGCACCGAATTCTTGAATTTTCGGGAGCAGACGCGAGTCGGAGACTGGCCCGAGCTTTAAATCATATTTTCTATTCGATAATTGCTTGCATTTATCCATATTACTTATATGAATTAATTTCTAAAACAGTGCTATAAAGCTATCGTAGAATGTTTACATAGATATGTATTATTACAGAGTAAGATAAACCTGTGTCGACAATGCACAGGCTTACACACTTTTTAAACCTGTTAGTTACGCGTTATGATGTTTGGATAACGATATTCTAGTGTGACTGTAGAGTCACAAATTTCTGATCAAGGAAGCTCCAACCTTTAGAGAGGAGCAGCTGACAATCTGCTTTGAGTATAACACACTGTACTAAAATCTCGATTTCATTCGGGCATTGTTGCTAATGGTTTACAAAACTGAATGAGTCGGTGTTTTTTTTAGATGAGAATCGAAGACAGCGATTTTGAATTATTCATCTGGTTATCAAAACTTAAGTAAAGGAATACGTAATTAGTCCTATTATATGCGTTATAGTGTTTATGGCACTGTTTATAACAGCTTGGGCACCGTTGAGGCTTCGATTAGGTCTGTTTTTAGACCCGAGTATGAGATTGTAATCACGGACTCTTTTTCCACTGATGGAACGTATGAGAAGCTTTTGGAGTTGAGGAAGGATTTTAATTTGAAGGTGTTGAGGCTCAAGTCTTCAAGGGGGCTTGGGCGTGACTACGCGTTGAGGCACTGCGCGGACGGGTCGTTGACCGCCTATTTTGATTTGGACGCTGTGTACAACCAGAATTTTCACACAATCATGCAGGCCCAGCTGGACAACGCTATTACGGGCTCACTGAGTCAGCACACCCTGTACGCTAAGAAGGAGAGGATTCTGGGGGTGGGGGGCTGGAAAGACCTCAACAACAAGGAGAGATCCGAGCTTGTTGCGAGAATCAAACCTGATTACTGCTTACCAGTGGTGATCGGCAAGAACCAGTTTCTGAAAGGAATAAATAGGCCAAGAAGGTACGATTCAAATTTGAAGTACTTGGCCAGAGTTGTTAGGGAAGACTTGGATTTTGTTAGGGGTGGTGGTTTGAATTTTTTGGAGGTTTCTTTGTTGAGGCGGAAGGCGTTGTATCCCTTGGCTAAGGCGATGGGTGTTTACAGGCATCACCCCAAATACAACAACTTCCGAATAGAAATGATAACTAGGTTTGAGAGACTGGTTGACCCCGCTTGGTTGGGTGTGGACCCGGGTACAGTGATTATTGAGGGCTATGAGCCGCTCTACGATGTTATGGCGTCTCCCGACGGCGCAGTAAAAAGGGTTTTCGGAGAAGCTCTGAAATTCAGGTATGGTAAGAGAGTTGCATATGCAAGAACCGATGAAGGAGCCAAAAAATTTATCGATCAAAAACGCTTTCTTTTTTGCGGAAAGATTTGAGTGAAACGGTCAATTTTGCGATGTTCTTCCTTAAAACCAAATGCGATGGAGAGAAAGCTTAATTGTTCAACGAACTAAAGATACACGTATCAGACTCGGGAGCTGGATGAATAACGGAGAGGGCTATGACCGCGTTCGAACCTGAAGAAGAACACCACTTAAATAGAGAGAGGCATCCTAAGCTGACTGTTATAATCCTGAATCATAACGGTTGGACCCAGAACAGGCGGGTTTTGATTGAATGCGTCAGAAATTCTCTCTCAGTTGACGTGGACAACGAGGTTATATTTGTCGACAATGGCTCAACGGATGACAGTTTGCAATCAATCAGAGGAATATTTCATGATCAATTGAACTACGTTTCTTCAGCGGTTAATCTGGGCTACGGTGCTGGCATGAATTTGGGCGCTAAAAGTGCCTCACAAACATCGAAATATCTTTTTTTTGTGAACAACGACGTTGTGTTTTCGTGTAAAGCGGTGCTGGGTTTGATTAAGTTCCTTGAGGCAAACCCGAACATAGCTGTTGCGGGCTGCACCGAGGTCTTTCAAAATCGAGACACTGGTCCAGGAGGCTCCTTTTTGAATATGCGGCTCATTCACCGCAGACCTCCGACAGCAACTAATTCCTACTATGTTACCATGGTAGAGAACTTCTTTGTAGTAAGAAAAGAGGTGTATGCCTATTTGGGCGGCTTCGATCATGCTTTCTTTCAAGTTTGGGACGAAGCAGACCTGTGCCTTCGTGCGTGGTTTTCTGGGCACTCGGTCGCGACTAATCCAGGTCTTAGAGTGGTGCATCTGCATAACCTGCCGAACAAAAAAAGTTATGGGAGATTATTCAGGCACACAAGAAACAAATATCTCGTAATGATAAAACTATACAGCTTACGGTATTTAACTTTGTATCTGCCGCTGAGCCTATTTTCCGATGTTTGGAAAAGCATCGTAGACGACGAATGGCGAAAGTTTGGCGGCATAGAAATCACAGCGAAAGCAATACTGGATGTGCTCCTCAATTTCAGGGGCTATTATCAAAGCAGAGTATTGTTTTGCTGCAAAAAAAAGGTTTCGGAAAGATACTTGATCAAGAAAGGTATTCTTTGGCGGTAAGCCGTGGACGTCTTAGTGCGACACGGGCTGAGGTCTTCCAGATAATACTACGCGTCAATGTTCTGGTGGTTCTGAAGAAGCCGGTTTTGTTGAAGGCTTGGCTATGAATAAAGCGTTTTACCCGAATTTCTGAGCGAGAAAGCTTCGGCCTCCAGTTAGGGAGGAGAGGATGTCAGAAGTCGCATTCGAAGAATGTCTTCAAGGACTGCCAAGTAGGTAGGAAGGTGATAATTAAGTCGCCGGTTTCCTTGGTGAACCAAATGAATCTGAGACTTCTCTAAAACTTGACTGCGAAGGCTGTGAGTGTAGTGTGTTTTCTAGATTTGACAGTGTTAAGCTTCGTGTTTTCAGTCAAATTATTTTGAAGTATCGTTACCTAGGGTACGTGGGCTCGTTGAAAGGCTGGAGTCGAAGGTTTCCAAACAAAGTTTTTTAACGCTGGTAGTCCACCCAGTCGTAACCCATCCAAAAAATTGGGCTTTCTCTATGCTTCAGAACTCGGTTATTGAGTGATGCTTGGAAAGCCCATTCGTCAAAACAAAAAGGCTTGGTTTGTTCAAACTTTAGCACCGTGAGAAAAGCCTTTTCCATAACATTTTCCCTCGGAACGGGTCAGCAATTCAAAAGGTTCATAAACACATTTTCGTATGCTTATACGACATGCGCGGAAAACTGTTGTTAATCTGGATTTATGGTGTTCTGCACGACGTTCATCTTCAAAAGGAATTTGGGGGGATACCAAAAGCCTTTGAGAAGTTGGGCTACGAATCAGTGTTAATAGTGACACGAAGCCTGGTTAAAGAGATATCCCCTAAAACGAGGATAATTGAGATGGAGCTCCATAACTCTCCCCAAAGAGAGGTGAAAAGCCTTGCAAGTCTCAAACTGCTCAGAACCATTTGGGCGGAAAGACCGGCTATAGTGATTTTTAGGCATCCTTACTACTATTCCCTGATTACAATATTGCTTTACAGGTTGATGAACTTTGGAAAGCCCCGCGCCCTCTTTATCTATAAAATGGACTCAGACGGTGTAATACGACTGGGAGGTAGAAAAAAGGGCGTTAGAAAAATCGCGTGGATACTTATGTCAGTTGTATACGACAAACTTTCAGTGGAGACCACGTGCGGTAGGGAACGGGTTGCGAGCATTCGGGGTGTTCAAAGAAAAAAGTTGATGGTGGTCCCCAACAGTTATTCCAAAGAAGTCTTCGGAACTGTGAAGTATTCGGATACGAAGAGAGAACCAATCATATTTGTGAGCGCGCGCATCGTCAGAGAAAAAGGACTGGAATCTCTTATACTGGCTTTTGCAAAGATACAAAGGTACTTCCCAGAATGGAAAATCACTGTAGCCGGTCAAATAGTGGACCACGAATATTGCCAAGAACTTTTACAATTGATACGAACTCTGAGGTTGGATGACTCCATTCATCTATTGGGTCACCTGTACGGCGAGCAGCTCAAAGATGAGTATAGACGCTCCTCTATTTTCTGTCTTCCTTCAAAAAGGGAAAGCTTTGGCATCTCAAGAGTAGAAGCGATTGCAAGCGGCTTACCGGTGGTTACAACTGAAGCGGGTTGTGGCAGAGACTTTGGCAGAATGGGAAGCTTAGTCGTCCCCGTGGAAGACGTAGACGCTTTAGCAGCTGCCTTGCGAAGACTTATGCAGGATGAATCCCTGAGACAAAGAGTGGCCGATGAACAACAAAAGCATCTAATAACCTGGGACGACATAGCAAAACAGTACCTCTCGCTGCTCAACGCTTCGACCGATTGAAAGCGACTTGTGAAAAACATCTCCAGAACTTGGCTCACCAATTGGTCTCCAAAGTGAATAGGCGAAGTATAAATCATCATACCAACTCGGATCCCTGAGTTGATTGTAACTCGGTTGAAAAAGAGGCACCCATGTTTCTGGGTGAGCGGGGTGTGAGAAATGTTTTTATGCTACCACGTCTACACATCATAGCTATGAGGATGGAGCTTTTCCTGGCTGGACTCATCGTCTTCTTTACAGGCGAAATGATAATCCTTCCGAGTTTCAGGTTTGTACCTCTGTCCCTGATGGTAGTCGGCATAATTATTTCGGCCGCCGGTTTCGCTTTGAAGAAGAAGACAACGTCCACGCAGATGCAGTAGTCGCTCCGCTGAAATTTCACTTGTAAAGATGCTAGGGGAAGCCGTCTCCAGCAGTCGGGGTGGCTTTGCGCGGGGGGAACTCAAGGAGACAAGGGGTTGTAAGAACCTTTACAAAGCAGCTTCTCCTTTACTAAGCGAACTATCCACGTGGTTCAACTTTGAGCCCAAACTGCAAGTGTTGCTCCTTTTGTCTTGGCGGCACACGTTCGGCTACGGCAAGCCCTGTTTTGAGCTGAGAATTTCTTTGCCATCCATTTTGGCTTCCGAGCGAATTTTCATCCGATTCCTGATATCAGCGGAGAGAACTAGGCTTGCGCAGGCGGCCAGAGGCATCAGAAGATACGTGGTTGTGTTCTCAGAATCAAACACCAATCCGGTTATCACTAAAAGAGCTGCTCCGAGGCCCAAAAAGAATCCGCTTCTATCTTTTTTTCGAAGAGCAATCATCAGGAAAACGCTCACGATGAAAGAGCAGAAAGCAGAAAAAACTAGGAACGGCACCATTTGGTCCGTGACCCCCAGAAATCCGAACACATAGATTATGATTGTGCCCAGCACCGTTGCGGAACCCGGCAAAGCGTTCGTCATCACCAAATACTCCAGGGTCGCCGAAAGCGTCAACGCTGCACAAAGGGCTTCCACCCACCTTGCACCGCGGCGCTTCCATATCAGACGGGCGCCGAAAACCGCGAAAAGAAGCCCTCCAACAGTGGCCGTGTAGGGCTCAAGGTTCGCGGATTGATTCGCCAAATAGGTCGTTGCAGCCGTGCTGAAAGCCGCTGTTTCAATGTTTCCAACAACGTAGAACAGGCCGAGCACGTCGGTGACAAGCATGAGTCCAAGCGACAGCCAAAACCATTTTCCGAGCGCGTGCACATAGTACACCGTGACTAGGACAGTCAAAATTACGATGTAGATAAGAGCCGAGGACTCCAAGGCCGACGCGTTTTGATACGAGCTGCTTATCCCCGCTGCTACATGCTGCGCGTCCATCAGCAACGCCAGTCCCACGGCGCAAACCAGCAAAACCAAGTATTCTCCTCTAAGCGGTGAAGACTTGGGTCTCAGAAATGGGAAGGCGACCAGCGTAGCGGGAACAAAAATGTTTAGGAGAGAATACGCTTTTCCACCCACAAAGTACAAAGCTGTCAGAGGCGCCTGAAGAACGTGGATGTTTACTCCGGTAACTCCAACGGGTATCACAGAGGCCAAGAAGGCCCTGTTGGCCACCAGCTCTGCTACCGCCGCCGCGAACAAAACATAAAAAAAATAGGAGATCAGCGGCTCATCGCCGCGCCGACCACTCATGGTTCAAGCCGGTTTTGACGCCTATAGTTTATCCCTTACGTAGACCAAGAGGGCCAACGCCGACAACACAGGAATCAGTGTTTCGGCCAGCTGTATTTGCAGCGGAGACGAAGCCGACCCGTTGCTCGGCTGAATATACACGTTCCACCACAACGAAATACTCTTAAAGTCAACTGATTCGCCTATTGCCCCTTGGAACCATGCAAACGCCGTGTGATACGTGTTACCCGGCTGAAACTGGACTTGGTAGTGAGACTCGCCTTGTCCGCCCGATACTCCGACAGTGCTGAACGTTCTGGCGTATTCCAGCGTCAGATAGGTCTGGCCGTTTGGCTGAGCCAACAATTGGTCCCCTGTAGCAACCACAGACGGGTTCCACAGCTCGTTTGGAGTATAGTTGCCCTGTAACCACTGCCAATTATTGATGTTGGGGTTGTTGAGCGCCGGAAAAGTGGTCACGTATGGTATGCCGCCGATATAATAGATTGAGGAACCATTGACATACATATCCGCAACCAACCCTTGATGAGGAAGATAACCTAGGTTCAGCGGGTCTTGGTAGGCAGGATAATGAGTGTAGTTCGCCATTGTCCAACTTGCCCCTGTGATGGAGCCCAAGATTCCTCCGTAGCCATAGTCCTCTGTGCTGTTGGACCTCGGGTCACTGTTCCAGTGCCAGACCTCGACTTGGCCGGCGGAGAAGGCTCCGCTGGTTCCCAGCACCATGTGCGGTGTATAGGCGACTTTGTACCAAGTGTTGGGTGTTCCACCCAAGTCCCACATAACAGCCACTCTCAACGGGTAGACCCAAGTGGTGTTGTGGAAAAGGTTCACGTATTCCGCTGTGTCCTCTGGGTAAAACAGGTTGTAGGCTCCTTGAGCCCAGAAAGTGTTGTTGAGGCCGAGTTGAAGGAATTGTGAAGCCGAGGTTATATCCACGTTGCCCATACCCGGAATGTTGGTTACAATGTTCAACGACTTTACCAAAATTGCGGCGCCGTTGTTCAGCGGATTACCGTATTGGTTCACCGCGCCGGAGACCCAAGCGGTTTCAACACCGTTTGTGGTATTAACGAAGATTTGAATCGGGTTGCTCATGGTTTCTCCGGGCGGATACGAAATCTCCTCTTGTTGATAGGTGATCGGAAGAGACGAAATTGTTGTCTCCGCCTCGTTGCTCGGTGAGTAGGTCACGTTCACAACGTAGGGAGAAGTTGGGAAGAAGTTGAAAGGTGCCCAAATGCGGCCCTCCGGCGTGGATTCTCCAGACGGTCCCTGATACGCGGTCGTGATCTCGCTACCCGTCCCCAAAACCACGCCTTGCATAAGAACCATTATGTACGGCACGCCGTCAACGTATGTCCAAGCCATTTTGACCTCGACGGACTTCGTGTGACCCGCAATCGAGCCGGGCGCGGGTACAGTGGGGACCAAGGGAACATAGGTCCAAGGTATACTTTGCCAGAAGAACTCTTGGCCCGGGTGACCCAGATCCATCTGAGCGTTCGGCACATAATAAGCCGTAATCGTGTCCGCGGATTGACTCGTTATGTTCAAAGCGTTGTCCACGCCTATGGCCAACCCTCCCACCAACAAGACAAAGATTATGCCGTAGATGCCGAATCGCATCGCTTTCGAATTATAGGATGATTCGTTTTCGGACATTTTCAATTTTCACCTTGTTCTCCTGCTCTCTTCAACAACTCTTCCTCAATCAGAGTCACCGTCCTGTCCTGCTTAGCAATCAGGAAATGTATTCCAAAATATAACACGCCGACTCCGAAGAAAGCCATGAAGTAATTTTTCACTGGAAGGGTGTTGACTATGGTCAGCCCGTTAACATGGTTGTTGATCACGTAGTAGTGAAGCGTAATCAGCGTTGCTCCGGCGACTATCAGAACCACTCCGATAAGCGCTAGTATCGCACCCACAATTTTACTGTTCATATAGACGAACCCCCTCCGCTGTTACCGCTGAGATATCCAGGGTCCCAGACTCCTTGAGGCATGTTGCCGCCGAGTATCTGCATTGCCTGCGTAGTGTTACTTGTAGCCACAATTGTTCCAACCAGCCACGGGTGCCCCAGACCATAGCCCGCCACTCCACAGTATTCAGCACACGCCACGTGGTAGATGCCCGCCTTCGGAAACACGTAGACTATGTATGAATAGTAACCTGGTGCCGCTTCTGCGCCGAAGTTGAGGGTGTTGTCACCGCTCACGGCGCTTTGGACAAAGAACTCGTGGAACACGTCCACGCTGCTTATAACAAACACTACTGGTTCCTCCACTGGAACCACGGTTTCATTGGTCTCTGGTACTGCGTGCGGGCCAAACATCCAATGCCACTGTTCACCCGTTACGAATATCTCTACGAATGGTCCTCGATAGCTGCCCAGAGCGGTTTGCAGGGATGTATGAACCACGTCCTCACCGGCGTTGTTGGTTGGATTGTAACCTACATAATCATAAGAAGAATACTGGACTTCAAAAGAGAGCACAGCTATGACAACTAACACCATAAAGATGGCAATGACTGCGCCGCGTTTCATAACGGTTGCAAACACAATATTATATATAAAGTTTCCTTAAAAGTTTAGTAATAATCCTAACCGATTCAGAAGCCGGTTGACAAATAAGTTGTGTCAAAGTTTCTACTATGCTACCAACCACAGCATACTAAGACAGGAACAGGCAAGGAGCCACGAAAAAGTGGCCGAAAGCAAGGATTCGCCCTTTTCAGTATGTAAGAAGTGGCTCCATATTTGTCTGCCTAAGACAAACACTGTTTGCATGAGTACTGAGTTCATCTTTAATTCTTTTTCACCGCTTTTTGCCGCTCAGTTGAAGACCCGTGATTTTTGTTTGCGCCTGAAATTCTCACTAGGATACTACTTGAAACTGGGTCAACACAGTGTAGGGTCGTTGTCAAAGATCGTGGGCTTGTCGAATCCCAATAACACTTGGACCAGCCATCCGAGCGGTTATACAAACAGAATCGCAGTGCTGCGATATTTGGATTTTACACGTGACGTCGACAGAAAAATTAAAAGCGCTTCTTCACGAGCTTCGATACAAATCGGTAAAAATTCGGTGTGCCCATGTTTACTTCTCAAAAAACGACGTTAAATGGTCGTACAAAGCGTTTTATTAGGACTGAATCACTGATGATTTCTAAAAACTTTGAACGCATTGTTAGCAATGTTTATATTTGCATGTTAGAAACCAATATTCTGAGTCTGTATGACGATTTCTCGTAGAAGAAGAGTGTTGGGTGCGTCGTTGATTCCAATAGGTGTGGCTGGCTGGATAGAAGCCATGTTCATGATATTCGCTCAGATTAACTCCTACATGAGCAACTATTTTGCCTGGGCTCTTGTCCCTGTAAGCGGAGCCGTCGTGGTTCTCGGCGGACTGTTAATGGGTCTTTGGGGCTGAATGGATAGGTGGGAGTTCCTCTACAAGCAAAGCTCAGCCTAATAATAGGTTTGGCTGTGATAGTGGGCTCCGCGAACCCTGTTCTGTTCCCGCTGGAGTTGCAAAGCGAACCCACCAAGGTGTCTCTCGACACCCTTATCATCTTTGGCGGTGGAATAATTGGCTATGCGTTATACCAGTATCTGCTCAACTCTTTTACTTCGAACGATGCAGCCGCGAACTGGATTCTACGGGCCTCCCGCCTTTTGAAAGGCGTGGTCTTTGCTTGGGTTCTCCCCGCCCTGATAATCCTGTTCTGGTATCTGCCTTCCTCGGTGACTTTTTCTTTTTCAAGTGTTCTTGGCGCAATCCTAGAAGTGTTCTCCATGGCCGTCGCGGGTATTCTCGCGGGGTTGTCTTGGGGAGGCATGAGTAAGGCCATGCATTCGGCCACTTTGTTCACAGTCTTCTTTATGAGCGGCACAATGGGCGAATTATTAACGGAAGAAGGAGGGATCAATGTTTTTGGAACACCAAACTATTTTCCTTACTATAACCAAGCCCAGCTACTTTATACGGGATACATGATGTGGGTGATCTCGCTTATCCCGGTCACTTTCTACGCGGTAAAGATGTTGCGAGACATCGGCCTCTTCTAGGATTTGAAGCAACGCTTCAGTTAAACACTGAAGCTATTCTTCTGCTTACAAAGAAGAGGAGTATTCCGAGCACGACTAGGTCCGCCGCCAGCAACACGTATCCGTAGGGTGGACCAAGCCTTACGATTATGAGTGCGTATGTTATGACGAACAGCTGGAGCGCACCAAATATCAGCAAAACGTTTCTTACGCCGTTGTCATGCTTGGTCTCCAATTCAGGTTCTCCTTCTTATCACAGCAGCCGCCACAATCGGGGCTGGTAAAAGCGCACCAAAAATCGCTGGAAGATACACCACTAAGCCTTGTAAGAACGCGGTGTATACAAAGAATTGAACGAAAAAGAGTTGAATGAATCCGTTGTTGCCCTCCGCATCGCTGAAGAACCGGCCGACGCCTTCTGGGTCCGAGCTCACCATGCCGCTGGTGCTAACGTAAGCCAAAATCGTTGAAAACGCGTATAACCCGATTACCACCCACTGCAAATCCCTATCAACCACAATAATAAGAACAATAAAATAAACGCGTCGCGTTTCGCCACATTGTTTCATTTACAAAGTTTTTAACTTAACGGGGGTTAGGGGGCGGAAGTCCCCCTCCTTAAGGGAGGGGTGGATAGCTCCTTCCCTTCCTTTCTTATAGAATGGTTTTATAGTTATTTGAAAATAAGATAAGGGTGTGATGGGGTGGTGCCGCGTACGCCTGACCCAGAGAAGAATGAAAGGATCAGGCGGCCTTCTCCAACGGTGTAAAGCTCGCACACTCTGTCCCCGTGTCCAGGCGTCTGAGGAGGCTTTACCACTGGTTTTCGAGGGCGGAGAAGGGCTCCAAGAGGAGAGGGAAACTCCTAGTCAAGATTAGGCGGGAGTTCGAGTATGAGAACAACGTTAAGAGGGATAAAGTGAACAAGGTGGCCCACTATGTTACGAGTAATTATGTGGTTTTCCAGCTGACGACGTACACTCATGGCAGAAGCTGTTCGGTAGGAGGATTCTTGAGTCCTCTGTGGGGGGACTGCGCGACGCTTTGAAGAGGAAGGCTAGCACCCCCATAGAGGTGGGTAGGTTCAAGAAGACCACGGGTGTGTGTCTTTGTGTGGTGCAAGGGTTGAGCTGAGTCTGAGGAACAGGGAGTTCACCTGCCCCTGGTGTGGCTCCTGGTTCGACAGGGATGTGGCCTCAGCTCTGGTCATAAAGAGGGAGGGGCTTTGCCTGTGGGATGCAGGCGAGACGCCCAAGGATGAGTACGCCTCTGCCTTCGACATGTTGGAGTACTTCTCGCGTATTCCACGTTTAAGGGTAAGTGTGCCCGTGAACCGGAAGCCCCACCCGTAAGGGCGGCGTAGTTCACCGTTTATAATGCGTGGATAAAGAGCGGTCCCAGTATCGACGATGATGCTAAGTGGGCTGTGACGCTTGCTCTTTGGATATCAACGAGTCAAAGTCCTCTATCGGAGCGGGTCTATCCGCTTTCACTATTAGAAGAACAAAGACTATTGGATAAATAATGCTTATCAACACAAAAGTGGTGATCCAAATCTGCGTCTCTGATTCTAATAGCAGCGCCATAAATCAGTTTTGAATCCTAGCTTATAACCTTAACGCCACTCGAAATTGATGGTGTATCAACAATTCGAAAGGTTTGAATATAACTGAATAAAGTAGCGGTCCGTGTGTACCACGCCTTTAACCAGTTGTCCAAGTGTAATAGAGGATGAAGATAAGGAGGTGTTCGGCGGTCGCGTTGGACAAGATTGGGATTGATACACGAATACATTATCGCAAAAAGGCGAGCGCCGGGTGAAGTGCGTCAAGAAACCCAGTTCCACATCTATACAAGCTCCTTTGTAAACAAGGGGAAGGGTTGACCGAACGCGAGTGACTGCTTCTGCGGGAAAGATGCGGACTTAGAGTCTTTTGAGTTCGCCAAGACGCAAAATCACACATCCAAAATCCCCTGCAGTTGTGACCCCAACAATCAAGCGTGCGACGCCGCTGGTTTCGACGAGTACATGGCGTCGTTGATAGAAATTTATCGAAGTCTTGAATCTATAAAGCAGTCTTTACGAAACATTCATGTTGCTTTCGGCATTCATCGCTCGGTTGTATACGGTCTAATACTGTGCATGTTCTAAAGCAACCCTGATACGTATTTGATAGTTCATTCGATGAATATCCCTGCAGTTTTCTCGATACTGGTTGCGTTGGCTCGATTCGAATTGACCTTTAATTTCTACGTTTATTTTACAGTTGAACAGAAATTTAATGAGTTTGAATTGCTAAGAAAAGATATTTATGTAAGTTGCAATATGCATTTCTGTCTATGGCTACCATTCAGACCGAGAAGAAATTTGAAACTATAGAGGAATGGAACGCTGAATTCGAGCGTATTGAAGAGAAGGACAGAAAGAAACCTATTTGGTACAAAATTGCTTATTCAGAGAGCTATCGCGGCATAGCGATGAAACACTTTTTGGTCGCCATGACCATGTTGATTATCGGCGGCTCCTTCGCCCTTATGCTACGCGCCCAATCCGGGGTTACCAACACCGGCGTGCCATATGTTACCCCAGTTGTCTTCTATTTCCAAGATTTAACGGATCACGTAATGGCCATGATATTCGGCGTGGTGTTCGACACCGCGTTCGGATTGGGGTTCTACTTTGTGCCTTTGTTGACCGGTACCAGAGTGGTAAAGTATCCCAAACTCGCCAACCTGGGGCTGTGGACGGCTACAGTTGGCATACTCATGATGCTAGCGGGTGGGCCTCAGAACCAGTACATGTTCGTTTTTCAAAACCCGCTCATGCCGGCCTCCAACTGGTTCATAGGCTACTCGCTTATGATAATCGGCGAATGGCTGGTGATGACCAGCATCATCGCAACCTCTTTCAATTGGAGGGCACCCGGCAGACTCATGCCGCTTGGTGTCGCCTTGATCGTGATGGACATGATTCAAATGGCTCTCGGCAACATGTCGGTTTTCGCCGCGGTGATGTGGTCTCTGGCTTCCCCTTTGGGTCAGCTGGGAATCAACGTGGTTGGTGTACCCAACGCTGAGGTTTGGAAGGCGCTGTTTTGGTACGCGGATCACCCGTTGGTGTACTTTGGTCCATACGCTTTAATGGGAGGCGCCGCGGCTGTGATACCTTTCTATGCTAGGAGACCACTGTTCAGCTATAGACTTTTCAGGTGGATGGTTCCCGTGCTGTTTGTGCTGGGCATGTCGGTTTATGTGCACCATATTGCAACAGACCCTGTTCCCCTTATTCTGCGAGACGTGTTTGCGCAGACCTCTACTGCGTTGATAGCAATACCTTTTGCGGCGGTTTGGCTGATTGAGTTGGCTACTCTGGGCAACCCGAGAAAACTCAAATGGGATGTTGGACTCATGTTTATCTATGCGTCAATCATCTGGAACATAATCGGAGGCATCCACGCCGAACCAGTTCAGCCGTCACCCGCTACGGACCCAGTGATCCACAACACGCTTTGGATCCCGTCTCACATTCATATTATGATGGCCGCCTTTACGGTGGGAGGTTTCTTCGGGCTGTTCTACATAATTTTCCCTCACATACTGGGCAGAGCTTGGTACAGCAACAGACTGGCCATGGTGCACTTCTGGGGATGGAACATTGGCATGGGGATGCTTATAGCGGCGTTCAACAACGCGGGGTTCTTTGGCGCGATCAGAAGAGAGATTTTCTGGCCCGTTGTCTATCAGATATACTATCAGTTGGCTGCGATAGGGGGATGGCTGGCGGGCTTGGCTGTTGCCGCATTCTTTGTGAACTTTGCGCTCACAGTGTTCAAGGGTAAACGTCTCCCGGTTGACGGTTTCCCCAAATGGCTTCGCGCATCCATAGCTTTGGAGCGAACTGGTATGCGCAACGAAGGATACAGCGCTGAGAATCTGCCTCTGTTACCTTATGAGAACTCCAATGCTGGCTCCAACTCCGGTGGCAAAGGTTCAAACGGTTCAAAGTGAACCCGCACTACCCTTTTTTAGCATGGCTCTGTGCCCCAAAGAATCTTTTCGCTAGGTAGACCGTGGATGCAGACTGTGCGACCCATGAAAGCATAAGTATTGATGAGCTGAAGATGCCATTCGTGAGCAGGCTCACGCCTGTGGCCACGCCTACGGCTCCGGCGCCTATGAGGGTGTATAGAGACGTCGCCATCAGGGCGCAAGAAGGGCACGCCACAAAAGCTGATGGGACGGCGAGCAGCAAAGACGACTTTGCGTATCTGCTTGCGTGCAGGCGAGTCTTGGCTACGAGGAGGAGTACTCTGAGGTTCAACGAAAAGAACAATGCGCTCGCCAATTCGATAATGAGATAAAGCGGAACCAGTACAACACCAACAACTGGGGAAAGATAGAGAACCGCAGAGGGCTCGTAAAGCGGAGGCGCCCCATTGGTGAACACGAAGATGGAAGGAAAAGACACGCCTGAGGGGGCACGGTTACCGATTGCGATGTTCCCGGAAAGATACATCGACGCTGCAAAGTAGACCGCAAAAAAGACCGTGAACCAAGCTTTGCCAGAGCTTGACCCTACGAGGTTCCTAAAGGACACCGCGTATGGATTCGAGCTCAGCTTAATCATTTCCCACGCACCGTATCCCGCAAACCCAAGGCCGGCCACTCCCATGACCAGAGAAATCGAAGGTATCAACGCTTGCCTTGCAGCGGGGATCAGGTTGGAAGATGTCAAAAACACACTGGGACGCGCCAAAAAGACTAGGTATTGGCTGAGAACCATGGCCACGCCCAGAGCGAAGTATGCGAATCCGCTACTGAGAAGCACGGGTGCTCTTAGCCGCGCGGGGTCTTCCATTTTTATCTCGCTTGCAAAGGTGAGCACTGTCTTCACACCGTACAGAACCGAGAAAGGTGTGGCGATGAGCCACAGCCCCACGAAGAACTGTTCGCCTTCCGAGACTCCGAGACTGGTGGCCGCGAAGATGGGTGGGTAAACCAATCCCAAGGGACCTATCATTACCAAGAACCACGTAGCAACCAAAGCGAAGGCGTACCCTGTTAAACTACGCGGCTTCAGCCAGCGCGCGCAGAACTGTGAGGCAGCCAACACTGCAAGGATTAGACTGGCTGTGAGTGAAAAAGGAGCGGCGACTGCGGCTGATACAGCGGCTATTAGCCAGACTCGACGCCTCGGCTGCGAATGAATGCCGATTAGCAGTGCGGCTATCAGCGACAAGTACAGACCAGCAGTGTCCCTTAGGAAAAGATAGGGTAGAAAGCCGAACGAGGCGAGTATGGGCGTGTAAAGGTTGAATCCAAAGAGGTTGGCTCTTTCTTCTGTGTGGCCAGCCGGATCCTTGGAAGCGGAGCCCAGCTTTCTCATAAGCGCCAGACCCGTGGACGCCAGCAGAATCAACGCAGCCGCAACGAACACTGTGTCCACTTGGGTCAACAGTGTCTCCGACGCCAAAAAAACTGAGACGGGGGCTATCGCTGCTAGTAGACCTGTGAACAACTCGCATGAGCAAGCCAGAGAAGTGGCCACAAGTGTGGCCGTTGCCACCGCGGACACGCGTCTCGGGTCAGAAATGGATCTTTTGACTCCGCGGTAAACCTCTAAGTAGGTGTACACGTTGAGAGATGTGAGTGTTGAGACCACCACGGAGAGACTCAGGCTGAGAGGCGTGGCCGCGAAGTCAAAATACGGAGTGGTTATGGAAGCGAATGGACCCCACAGTGGAAAAGGCATGCTGGACTCGGGTATAGGAGGTGTGAGGCTCACAAAATAGAGTACACCCGCTGGAAGCTTAAGGTGGTAAATGCCGTAGCCCGTATACGTGAGGCCGTCCACCAGCAACGACTGCTGCATGTAGCTGAACAGGAAAAAGTAGCCCACGGAAGCCAAAATCAACCCCTTAGGGTGTTTTTTGACCACCAGCTCCAAACCTCTCTTCGCCAGAGACCATACACTGGCTGTGGACGCCACGGAGTAACCCAAGGTGGTCGCGCAGACAACTGACCACGCAACCGCGGGAGCCGCGTCAGAAACCAGCACGCTTAGAGTTCCCACTGCTAGGGACGCTATGAATGCGATTGTTGGATAATCAGCGAGTTTCAGGGCTTTGGAGTCGTCGCCTCGCAGCATAACTAGTCACTCAACGAGCCTCTTATAGAGATTGCGTCCAAACTCTTTTTGGAATTCATCCTACCCTCACTTTTTCCCACCGAAAACCATTCGAGCACTTCTTCCAAACAGGTTTGGGTTCAAAAATTAACCCAGCGCTCAATTCGATGCGGTTCAACGCGAAGAAACTTTTGCCCAACACGCAAAAGGGTTTATATAATTAGATGTGAACAGTTTTCAGACGGCAACCATAATTGGCTGCTGTTTTAGTGATTCCGCCTCGAATGCTTGCGTGTTCCGCCTGAAACGAATGCGTGGCGTTCAGCATGGAAAGGGGAGAGGTCAAAGCTTGTCGGGTCAACCAAAAAATCCGGTTCTGTTTCTGAACAAACTGTTGGACTATTTGGTGCTGTTGTTTGCTGTGATAATGTTTGTAGGGTTGGCTTTGGGGGTTTATAGGATAATTCTGGACCTTAACCCCATAATTCAGGGGAGTTCCTTCGACACTGGAGCAAAGAGTTTTGTTATAGACACTCTTTCGGTTTTCGTTGTGTTAGAGCTTCTCTTGGGTTTCCTGCAGTATCACGGTCAGAACAGGATCTCTCCAACCTATATTTTGGACGCGGGACTCTTCTTTACAACACGGGAACTCATGATTGAGCTTTACTCTGGAACAATTTCAGCCGTGGACCTGATTTCATTCGGAGCGGTAATAGCCGCCCTCGGACTCACCAGACTTTTGCTTACAAGGCAGAGCGGCTCATAGCAGAGACGTGTTTAGAACCGTTAAATGTAAATGACCTCGACACCCAAATGCGTTGCTTCTTCGATTGCATGGCTGTCGAACCGAACTCCGGCGACCACTGCTTTGACCGTTTTCCCAGCGTATTCCCCAGTCGACGCCAAAGCTTTGCTTGTGCGTGCTGCTTTTTCAACATCCTCTCTGCGAACAACGCCGCTTATCTCTAAAACGTAGACCACGCTGTTTGAGACGACGGCGTCCACCTCTTTCCCATCCACTACTATGTTTCTTTTGATGATTAGCTTTGAGTGACCCAGTTTTTTCTCAAGCTCTACAACCACTTTTGAAGTATAGTAGCTTTCCACGAAGGCACCAACGGTTTCCTGTAGTCCCCCCAACTGCCTCTTAAACTCGATGAATTGACCCGCCAAAACGTTGAAATCAACTCTTAGCAGTTTTAGTTCCGACTCCACGGCTTCGAATCTTTTGTCTATGGCCTCAAACCTTCTGTCCACGGCTTCGAATCTTTTGTCTATGGCCTCAAACCTTCTGTCCACGGCTTCGAATCTTTTGTCTATGGCCTCAAACCTTCTGCTGTCCTCGTCGGCTTTTCTATTGAAATCTTCTCTTAGCTTTTTGAGTTCTTCCAGCAGAACAGCCGTGTCAGATTTGGTCACAAAGCTTTCGGCCAGAATCCCTACAATTTCATAGCGTAGTTCGGGATGCTCTTTCAAAAGTTTGGGCAGCAGCCTAACAAAATCTTGTTCTGACACGGCCAGCCAGCCATCCGCTATACTGTTTTACGCGTGCAACCCTAAAAACTTGGCGCAAACAGCCGAGTGTCAAAAGGAGCCGAGTTGTGTTAGGGGGTGAGCGCAACACGGGGTATCGTGGAATCTTCAAAAACTTAGCTTGGCATCTCAAGTTTCCTTTTGAACCATTCGATGGTGTGTTCCAATCCGGTTTTCAGAGCCACTTCTGGTGTCCATCCCAAGATGTGCTTTGCCACGGATATGTCCGCGCACCTCCTTTTTGGGTCGTCCTCTGGTAATTCTTGAAACACTATTTTGCTCCTTGAACCAGTCAACCCAAGCACAAGCTCTGCGACTTCGAGTATTGAAGTTTCCACTGTGCTCCCCACGTTCAAATATTTCCCCTTGGCATTCGTCGAAACAAGCGCTTTGAGCAAACCTCTAACCGTGTCGGAAACGTACGTGAAGCTTCTGGTCTGAGAACCGTCGCCGTTAACAGTGATGGGTTCGTCTCTGAGAGCCTGAGCGATGAATCTGGGGATTACGCGTCCATAGTACCCATCGCTTCTTATTCTGGGTCCATACGTATTGAATATTCTTACAGTCACAGCGTCTATACCGTACTGCCTGGTGTAGGCGGCTATCGCGGCCTCGGCGAACCTCTTGGATTCGTCGTAGCAGCTTCTCACACCCACGGGATTAACCCTGCCCCAATAGGTTTCGGGTGTGGGTATCACCTCTGCGTCGCCGTAGATTTCGCTCGTCGAAGTGTATAGAAGCCTGCAGCCACGTCTCCTAACGTGTTCCAAGATTTTCAGTGTTCCAACACTGTTAGCGTAGAGAGTCTCCACAGGGTAGACCTGATACTCTTCGGGGCTGGCTCTGCTCGCTGCATGAACCATACAGTCAAAGTCTCCACTAGGCTCCCACACGGATACATCGCCTTCTACCAATCTGAATCTTGGGTTTCTCAACATGTGCTCAACGTTGGCTTTCAAACCACCAGCGAAATTGTCGAGCACAGTCACCTCTGCACCCAGCTCTAGAAGGGATTCGGCCAACCAGCTACCCAAGAAACCCGCGCCGCCCGTGATAAGCATGTTCAAACCACGGAATTCGTTTGCACCAAAATCCGCCACAGTTCTCTCCAATCCGAAGCCTCTAACGCTCACGGCTGTCACTCTTCGGTGCATTCATCTGCGAATTTGTAACCAGGGTTCACGCCCAACCCAACGTATTTGAGCCGGCTATCTTTGCCGGAAACCTTGTCGCGATATATTCTTCTAGCGTCCAAAAGTACTCCTCCGTCCATTTTTTCCTCGAAGAATGCTTGTTCGAGTCTGCGAAACTCCTCCCAGTCCGTTAGCACTAAGGCGGCGTCGCAGCCCTCCACACAGGAGTCCGCGGACCCGCAGTAATCCACTTTGAGACCATAAATGTTCGCAAAATTGTTTGTCGCCATAGGATCATACGCTTTGACGTCTGCCCCTCTTTTTAAAAGCTCGGCTATAACGGTGGCAGCCTGTGAGTCGCGGGCGTCGTCCGTTTCGGCTTTGAAGGCCAGTCCTAGGACAGCCACCCTTTTGTGGGTGAGCCCCCCCAGCTCTCGCTCCAACAGTTCCACCACGTGTACCTTTTGCGCCTCGTTTGAGGCAAGATTGGCACGAAGCACGTTTAGCTCACCCGCTCCCACACGGTCGGCGTGTTTTATAAGCGCGGAAACGTCTTTTCCAAAGCAGGAGCCCCCCCAACCCGGACCCGCCTTTAAAAAGTGGGGACCTATTCTTTTATCGAATCCTATCCCTTTGGCCACGAAATCCACGTCGGTGTTCAAAGTGGACTCACATATCCTTGACAACTCGTTGATAAAACTCACCTTTAAAGATAGAAACGCGTTGTTGGCGTATTTTACGAGTTCAGCGTTTTCCAGCGAGGTTTCTAGGTAGGGTGTTCCTCCGAAGTCTTTGCCGTAGAACTCCTCGTATAATTCGCGCATCACGCCCCTGGAATAAGCGTCGTAGGCTCCCACCACAATTCTGTCGGGGCTAAGCATATCCTTTACAGCCGAACCCTCGGCGAGAAACTCTGGATTCGAAGCCAAGCCGAATCCCACCCCCAAAGGTTCACCAAACGACTCTTGCACGGCTGGGCCAACAATGTTTCTTGCGGTGCCCGGAGGCACCGTGCTTTTGACCACGACCACCGCTTTCGCTCCGCTTTGTCTTAATGAACCGCCCAAGGAGCGTGCGGCGGCCTCCACGTAGCCGAGATTCGGTGAACCGTCGGCTTTGGGTGGTGTGCCAACCGTCAGAAACACGGCTTGGCATCCCTGCACGTCTCCGAAGTCCACTGTGGGATGAAAGCTTTTGCGCAAAGTATCATTCAAAAGTTCTCTTAGCCCCGGTTCGTACACGGGAGCCTCGCTGTTTCTCAGCTTTGAAACCCTAGACTCGTCCACGTCCACGCCCACAACGTCGAAGCCGTGCTTGGACGCAAAGCAAAGCGCAGTGACCAATCCAACGTATCCCAACCCCACAACTGCAATTTTCATGGCTACCATCTCGGCACGATTCCGTCTCTGTATCGAACAGAACCCGCTTTCATGAACCGAATGAAAACCCACTATTTATGCTTTATAACCCATAGCAATACTCGTTTTGATCATCCGCGGTTTAAAAAGTAGCCAACCTTTTCCAACCATTCTGTTATGGGTCGTCGAACCCTTTGAGTAACTGTAAAGCGTATTTTCTCAGAGAAGCGCCGTACTCTGGGCTCCTAAAGGTGAGTTCCAGGTTCGCCTCCATCCATGTACGTATATCGCCTATGTCGAACCTTCTTCCTTCAAATCTGTAGGCAACCACTCTGTGGCCGTGTTCCACCATGAGCTGCAACGCGTCGGTCAACTGAACCTCTCCCCTTGCATCGGGCTTGGTTTTCTCCAAATAGTCAAACAGTTTTTTGGAGAACACGTAGGTACCGGTGATACCCAGATTGCTGGGAGCTGTCTCCGGTTTGGGCTTCTCTACGAGTCTGCGCACGGAGTGACCAGCCCCATTCAGAAGGGTCTCACCCACGTCCACAATTCCGTAATCCCTCACCTTCTCCTTTCTCACTTTTTCAACCGCAATCACGGCGTCCGCGTCACCCAGCTTTCTGTAGGCCTCGATCAACTGTTTGACCACGGGTGTCTTAGAGATGTTGATAGTGTCTCCAAGCATTACGGCGAAGAACCCTTCTTGTGCCACCAACAAGTTTTTCGCTCGAAGAACCGCGTCGCCCAACCCTTTGGGTTCGGATTGCCGCACAAAGTAGATTTGGGGAAGATTCTCGAAGAGTTTGAGCGAGTTGGTCACCCGCTCAGAGTTAAGGCGTTCGAGGTCGGGTGAACGGTCGAAGTAGTCTTCGAGTAGGCTGCGTTTGTGTCTGCCGGTCACCACGAGTACTTTGCCTATGCCGGCCTTAGCCGCTTCCTCCACCACGTAGTGTATCACCGGTTTGTCCACGACTGGCAGAAGCTCCTTGGGCTGCTCTTTGGTGAGCGGCAGAAACCTTGTTCCGCGACCCGCCGCGGGTATCACGGCTTCTACAACCATACGAAAAGAACCACGGCGCAGACGATTTAACCATATTGGTGGCGCCTCCTGAAGTCTCGAGCCAAATCAGAGGTTCGCAAACAATTGTTCCTTATCCACTAAAAACTCGAGTGTTTTATTGCCCAATGGACTCCGGTAAACTACCCCGCCCTTAGGGACGGGGTCTCAGGTGTTGTAAGATGAAAATCCACGCAACGCTCCCTTTCCGCGTTCCACTCGGTCTCACAGAGTACCAGTTACGTTGAGGCGTGCGACCGATCCACAAAATCACGATTTGGGTTTCTGCTTGTTTTGTCGTAGTTTACGGGGCGCTTCTAACCATGCGGTGGACCCAAACGTCGCTGTTCATCACAGAAAACCCGATTCCCGCTTCTGCGGCAACCTCGTGGACCCAAACGTCGCTGTTCATCAAGTCCTACGACTGTTCACAGTGCGGTTCTCCTTCCCCCAAACGCTTGGCTCAATGTGTCGCGGATTCTGGCGGCGATGTATGCAACGAGCCTTGGAGCTGGAGTGGAACACGCTATGTGGCCTCTTCGTCTCCTCCACCGATTTTTGAGGCTTCGGCAAACAGTCGGCGCAGCCTGTCAGCCGCGTGTTTGAGTCCCTGCTCCGTGTTCAACCCTGCGTCCCCGAAAACTTCTGAGTTGGCTTCGCAGAGAAGCTTGGACCCCAGAAGCCTTTGGTCTTGCTGAGCCAACCACTTATCGTAGGACACGGGGTACACCCTTTTCGACATGAATACCAGCTGAGCGAATTCACGCCAAGCGTACACCAAGTCTTCTAGAGCCATTAACAGGTTGCCGCGTTCCGCGTTGCGGGCGACTCTTGCGCTTTTATAAGCGAATTCCCGCTTTAACGCTTCCATTCTGACACTCCTCAGCGCATCATCGTAGTAGGGTAAAATGCCTCTACGCTTGGCCCAATACTTTCCGTCTGAGCGGAGATACACGGGTGCACCGTACACAAACACGTTGCCCAAGCTGAGCTCGTATCCGTCTCTGACCACGTCGAATGGGTCCGTGAACGCTGTGTAATCCCCAGTCGAAAAGTCCAGGTCAACTCTGGTGTCGCCGAAGTAGAGAAACTCTTCGATTCCCCTGTAGCGCCATTCGACCCGCGCACCCATCCTCTCATACGCGTCGAACCTGATCTGGTTGCTACGCGCATACTGCTTAGAGTCGAAGTTGTCGGTGAGCACGCATAGGTCCACGTCCGAATCAGCCGCGGCGAATCCGTTTGCCAACGAACCCACGACCACCACGGCGTAAACCGACCGCCACTTGGAATAATATTTCACCAATCTTTCAACTATCTCCCTGTGTACATCAGAAGGGTAGCTTGGCTTCGACGCTCCCATTGCGGGTTCTTCACGCTTAAGGCTACGAACCATTGGTCAACACCACGTATTACTGCTGCCGCCTATTTCGTCTTGAATCTTTCCGTGCATTTTCCATCTTATTTCTTCCAACACTTCAAACTTTATTATTTGCGAGCGTTAAGCCCACGAGCTTTAACCGTGGGAAGATATCGCTCGGTCCGCACCATCTTATTAAAATATTGGGTATAGCTAACCATCTTATGAGAATAGTAGACCTGTCTCCTCCCATTGAAGGAAACTTGGAAAACTTGGTTTATCCAGGACGAGTCTATTTCAGGCTCGCTCCAATCTTGGACTATGACAATAATCTTATCATGAGCAGCAACGTTGAAATTTGGCTCCACGCCGGGGCGCACGTTGACGCCCCGATTCACGCCTTTAAAGAGGGTGCGTCGGTTGAGAACATTAAACTCGATAGCTTGGTCAGAGAAGCTGTTCTTCTTGACCTTACCGGACACGGAAAGCGTGAGTTGACGAAGGCCGCTTTAGAGGAAGCGGAGTCCACGCTTGAAAGAGAAGGGGAAACCGTCAGAACAGGAGACCTGATGATTCTCCGCACCGACTGGAGTTTAACACGTAGACCTTGGACTCCGCAGTATCGAAAAGATGCGCCGTATCTTACAAAGGACGCAGCGGACTGGCTCGTTCAAAAGAAACCCTCTGCAATAGGCTTCGACTTTCCCGAAGAAAGGGTGGACCAGCTACAGAAGTCACTTTCAGGAAAACCCTCTACCCACCCTTTACCCATCCATCTGCAGCTTCTTTCGGCTGGAATCTACTTGGTGGAACACTTGACCAATTTGAACAATCTGAAGAGTAAAAGATTTCTCTTCGTGGCTGCGCCGCTCAACTTGGTGGGTGCGGAGGGTTCTCCGGTAAGAGCCATGGCCATCGAGACATAAGGCTTTGCGGGCCAACCGATTCGCTATGCTCCGGGGTGTTGACAGGTGTATAAACAATAATGTGCTCATTGCGCTTTCATTTGTGTTATGGGTCGCGGTCAACTCTGTCACCGGAGAATTCCGCTTGAAGCTTGGATACGCTACGCTCCGTGCACGCGTTGAAACAGTGTTCTATTTGACCTATGCTTTGGCGTTGTTCGGATTGTTTTATTGTGTGACCCGCTTTAGGCGGGGTGGCCTGCCTTCGGCTGTTTTGATAGCAACAAGCTTTACTTTAAAGCAGGTGTCGTATGCAAGAATATATTCGAGTATCATTGAGAAAGACGTGTTATCCAGCTTCAAGATTAGGAGGAAGTAGACCTTGGGAGGGAGTTCACAGCCTCCGGTACCGGATGGGTTAATATGCGGAGGAATTCGGCTGGCGTCCTCGGCCCATTGTTCACGGTCTTCTTAGTGGGCTTTGGTCACAGTTCCACTTTAGTGGCCATTGTTGGGTTGTCTGGCATCGCGGCAATAGTGCTCTGGCTGTTTGTCAGCTCTTAAAAACCATTAATAAAGGATACGAGTACAGAAGCATTTGGGGGAGCTTTTGGTGGAAGATCAAACCCTTAGGATTGCCTGCACCCAGATCGTGTCCGAAAGAAGTAAGGAGAAGAACCTCTTAAAAATTGAGAGATTTGTGAGGAAAGCCAAAAGCTATGGGGCCAGAATGGTTGTGTTTCCAGAGGTATTCATGTGTTATTTTCCGCCTGATGAATCTTTAGAGGAGCGGGCTAAGCAAGCGGAGGGGTTAAATGGTTGCTTTGTAAAGTCGGTATCGAAGATTTCTAAGGAAAACAGTATATCCATAACTGTGGGAATGCATGAATCAGTCGAGGCCAGTTTGAAGACGTATAACACCACCGTGACCACAGATGAGAACGGTGAAATCATAAATGTGTATAGGAAGACGCATCTATACGATGCGTTCAACCAGAAAGAGTCTGCTTTTAATCAACCGTCGAACAATCCGTTCAAGGTCTTTGATTTTGACGGATTCAAGGTGGGTGTTATGGTGTGCTACGAAGTGAGGTTCCCCGAGATCGCTAGGACACTTGCGTTGAAAGGTGCAGAGGTGATTCTGATACCCAGTGCATGGGTAAAAGGGTACAACAAAGAGGAGCACTGGTTAACGCTTGTTAAAGCTCGGGCAGTTGAGAACACTACGTACATCGCCACATCAAACCAAATCGGTAATATTTACACTGGGATCGCGAGCTTCGTCGACCCACTCGGCATAATCCTGCACAGGATGAGTGAGACCGAGGGAGTCATAGTTGATGAGGTAAGCAAGGAAAGGCTAACCGAAGCTAGGATGACGCTTCCTGTACTATCTCAACGCAATAGTGCACTATACGAGCTATAGATACCAAATCATTGCTAGGTTCAAACTGGAAACGATTTTAATAAAAGCGGTGGCTTACCTCGTTTCTTGTGTGCTTGAGCCTATATTTTAGGGGTTTCGAGGAATCGTCCAACAGTGTCCGCTCATCCTTTGGGCGACTTTAACCCAACGGTTTAACAGTGTCGGATTAACTCTGAGACACAGATGTGTGTGGCGCCGTAGTCAGCAGTTTCAGTGTATAAGAGTTTATATGGGTTTATGACATATATTTAAGCGTGTCTGAGCGCCTGTACACTCTTAGGGAGGCCTGTTTGCTTCTGGGTCTCCACCCGAGGACGATTCAGAAGTGGGACAAGCAGGGGAAAATCAGGGTTGTGAGGACACTGGGGGGAAGGAGGAGGATACCCGAATCCGAAATCAGAAGATTACAGGGTGAGCGGGGAATAAGGAGCGTAATAGGCTACGCGAGGGTTTCATCGCAAACTCAGAAAGACGATTTGGAGAGGCAGGTTGAACATTTGAAGGGAGCGGGTGTCCAAGAGGTGGTCGCCGACGTGGGCTCAGGCTTAAACGAGAAGAGGAAAGGCTTCCTGAAGCTTCTGGACAAAGTGTTGCACAACGAAGTGGGCGAGGTTGTAGTAGCGTATGAGGACAGGCTCACCAGGTTTGGCTTCGAAACTCTGCGAAGAGTGTTCGAAGCCCACGGGGCAACCATCAGGGTGCTCAACCAAACGGAAACCGAGATACCACAAGAGGAACTCGTGGACGACCTCATCAGAATAATATCCCACTTCTCAGGTGAAATGTATGGGCCAAGAAGCCGTAGACACAGGGAGGTTGTGAAGCGTGCTGAAGAGCTATTCACTCAAACATGAAAGCGGAGAGGAGCTCGAACCGCTCCTCCACGCACACAGGGACGTGGTCAACCGGGTGCTCGAAGAGCTCTGGGCACCCTGGAATGGGAGAAGAGGAAGCTACCCGGAAAGAAGCAGTGGAGGCTCCTACCCAAGTACACCGTGGATGTGCACAGCAAGGAGTATAAGAAGGAGCTCAGGGACAGGCTCCTTGTGGATTGGCCTTTCGCGGCGCACTGGGTGGACTCCTCCATCAAGACAGTTTACTTCATCTTTAAGTCTTGGAGGAAAAACTATGTTAAGGGTCACAGGAAGCGTAGGAGGCCCGCCGCAAGAAGGCTTTTTGCGAGAGTAAAGCAGACGCTCCTCAAGTTGGAGGGTGAAAAGCTCAGAGTCACCCTCAAACCGGGTGAATACGTGTACCTCGACCTCTCACGTAGATACTTCCCTCTACCCAGGGAGGTGTCCTCGGCGGGGCTGGGTGAACCCGTAATCACACCTGGGAAGGTGCACCTGCCAGTGCACTATGGGGACGAGTGTTTAGACGGGAAGCCCGCTGCGGCGTGGGACTTCAACCTTCTTTCTCTTGATGGCTACTCACCAGAAACAGGGTGGGTGAGGATAGACACCTCGAAGCTTGCGTCGGTGCACATCTCATCCTTCGAGAAGAGGCGTAGTGTGCAGAGGAAGGCGTCGCGCTCCAAAAGAGCGAGGAGGGTTCTTTCAAAATACTCGAGGAGGGAAAGAAACCGTGCGAGGAAGCACCAGTTCGAAATCGCCCGCGTGGTCCAGTCTTTGTGCGGCTCCGTGAGCCTCGAAGAGCTCTCCAAGCGGGGGATGTACTCACGCTCACGTGTGTGGAACCGCAGAATATCGAGGAGTGATTGGCGCTCAATCGCGAGAATACTCGAAGAAAGGATGGGTGGGGCCAAGGTGAAGGAGCTCGACCCCTACGACTCATCATCGAGCTGCTCTAGGTGTGGGTGGCACAACAGAGACCTGAATGGAGCGGAGGTGTTCGAGTGTGGCGGATGCGGGCTCCGCGTTAACAGGCAGCTCAACGCCGCCATAAACCTCTACATGCGGATGAGGTTCGGGTACACTGTGGGGTGGGTGCGCGGAAAGAATGAGGTTGAACTGAGGATGGAGGGCGCTTCCCGCAGACTCTGGTGGGACCACGTGGTTCTCCCAAGCCTTGTGGGTGGGTGTGTCCCGACGGGGTGAGTGCGACGATGAAAAGCAATCACCGCAATGTGGCTGTCTTCTACGCCCTGATTTATGCCATCACTTACCTTCTGTTCTCGTATGGGCCCTACCGCGTCGTGTCGGGCTCGGGGACCGTTCCCGACCGGATACTGTCTGCCTCTGTCGACCTGCTGTTCCTCACTCTTCCAGTCATCTATACGCTGAGGCGGGGATCACAGTCGGGTCACATGCTTTCTTCGATTGGCTTCAGGAGGAAAGGCATCCTCACCAGCTTCATCTGGGCGAACGCGTTCTTGCTTCCGATCATGCTAATCCTGCTGGGCATGTTACTGGTCGCAGGACCGGCGTCCCTGTTGGCCATATCTCAAGTTCCCCTTCCACCTTCGCCTGTCCCCGTCTGGTATCCTTTGTTCGCGCCCGTCGCTTGGTTGATTGGCGGAATCGCGTTCTTCCCTATTCTCCAGGCGTTCCCATACGAAAATCTGATGGACCTTCCGAAGAAATACACGATTCCATTGATAGCCGCTCTGTCATCTGGCATATACAACTTTGCTTTTCTGACGGGCGACTTCAGATGGGACGACATTCTTTTCTTCGGTCTCCTGTTCACCATCGCATACCACAAGTCGAGAAACTCGATCGGAATAGTAGCTGCCTATGTTCTTGCGGAATCTGGGGTATGGTACGTGGTGGCTTTGACCTGGGGAACGACAGTCTTCACGGGGGCCATTCTGGCTCGAACTATTCTGAGCATGATTTCCGTGGGGGTCTTGATTTTTTGGCGCTACAGGTCAGGAAGGGAGAGTCATCCTGCCTAGCTGCTTTCATAGTCCAGCAGAACATTCAAGCAACCCTCTTCATCTCCCGCGACCTCGCCTCCTTCCTTCACCTTTACCTCGACCTTCTTCCTGTAGATTGGCTTCTCCTCTCCCTCAATCTTCGCTTTCAACTACCTCACGCCAATATCTGCAGTTGTAGGCAGGAAAACAGGGTGTACCCGCTCTCCGTGTCGCTGGCAGAAGTTGCCAACGCTTCTGCGCCTGGCCTCGGAACACCATCCACGTAGAGCGAGATATTCCTTGGGTTTCTCGTTTTCTTCCACCTACCGGTTATGGAAATAAGTCGGGGTGAAGGAGTCGGAGCTGTCGGTCTCAACCTCGAAGGCGCTGTCTTCAGGCCTTTCTATCTATTTTAGCCGTGGTCTCCGCGTTGATCTTCTCACGGCGTTGCGAAACTACTATCATCCCTCTAACTCTCACTGCGTCCCGACGGGGGCGGAGCGGAGTGACCCCGATGAACCCGTGAGGGGTCTGTATGATGCTGTGAAGCCCAAGCTCTACTATGCGTATGACAGGTATGCTGATGCGTACTTACATGCGCCTACGTAGAGTGAAACCCATATTAACCAATCAAGACTCTTGTCGCGACACTCTCCGACGGTTGAGTCATTGCTGGGGGTTAGTAAAGAAAAAAAGTTGGTGTGTTTACTTTAACTGAACCTTGGTCATCTTTTCTTCTGGTCGCGGCTCCTTTTTGGGGATTCTGAGCTCCAAGAGCCCATCCTTCATTGTGCCTTCGACCTGTGATGGGATCACTTCCTCTGGGAAGGCTACTGTTCTTTCGAACGTCGAGTAAACTCTTTCGTGATGCAGATAGTTGTGCTGCTTTTCCTCGGTTTGCGTCTTCTTTTCAGCCTTGAGGTACAGCTGAGAATTGTTCACTCTGACGTCCACCTGCTCTTTGCTGAAACCTGGTAACTCGGCTACCACTGAATAGTATTCACCGTGGTCGACCACGTCTATAAAGGGATACCTGATGGGTTCTTGGTCAAGCTGCGTCGACCAGTTCGAAGCGAACGGGAAGAACGGCCGCATCAACTCGTCGAAGCTGCGTCTAAAGTCTTCGAATATTGCGTCAAAGCCTCGCCAAAGACCCGTCTGCGCTGCAGGAGTTGTCAGTGAGGCGCCGCTTGAAGGTGCTATCTCGGTTGAGTCACCGCGCTTCCTTAAAGAAGATTTGGTACTCATACCGTATACCACCTCTTCTTAATATAGTACCCACCGACCTCTTTTTTAAATTTCACGCTCAGCGGCGACTCCACCACAGGCAAAGCGTGTAAAGATTCGTGTCGGCCACCCAGTTTTGCGGTGGTCGTCGAAATGTCACTGTATACATCAAGCTGGCTGAATGGCGGCAAGCAATTATTTATGCGGCTTGTCTCAACCATGGTCAAGAGTTGAAGCTGAAACAATTTCGTTTTGTGTGAACAACGTCTCAAAACTCTTTCTACTTTTGTGTTTCAGCCGATATTTGACTCGCGCTCAGCATGGGTTTCAGTGTGTTTCGACGGCTTTTCATGCTGCTGTGCGCGTTTTCCCTCGGTCTTCGACGACTATTAGGAGAATGTTGACTATTAGAGCAACCAATACCAGCCAGTAGGCCTGCGCTAGGCTCAGAGGAAAAACTTTGAGTCGTAGAACGTCGAAAAACATGGCCAACAAACCAGTTTCTGTTAGACCCAGCGTCAACCCTCTTACGGCCTCAACTAGGCCTCCAAACCGCAGGGAGAAACCAATCGTTATTATTGCACCCAGATAGGTCGATGTCACCAGAAAAGGTGTGTCAACAGCTTTGTAAGCCAAATTTGACACGAGAAATAGGAGAAGCCCGGCGATTTGCACTCTGCGCATAACGCGTGACATGTCAGATGGCTTCATCCATTCTCACTGTTCAGCCTTAAACAGCGCACGGCTTCCCCTCAATTGAGCTTAACTATCTTGTCGCTGTTGAAGACTTCGGTTGCCTCCAACATCGACTTTGATATTCAGCTGCACCCAAACACCCAGCGCACTCGGAAGACCCGCCGAAACAGCTCGGGTCGCGGCCCACCGAACCGTTAAGCAGCACCCCACTGGTAACAGCCTCCGCGTTTCAGTTCAGAGGTCGAACTATTAGAACAATCACTTGTGTAGCGGTTCTGTTTTGTCCGAAAAATTCATATGTTGAACCGTATGAACCCATGATGCGGCGGGAGGTAGCTCAGTGGTAGAGCAGCCGGCTGTAGGGATCTATCCGCGCGTGTGAAGTGGGTGTGAACCCGTAGTGTTCACGCGTCAGCCGCTGCCACCGGCGGGTCGTGGGTTCGACTCCCACCCTCCCGATGCGCCAAAAAGAGTTCTCTAACGCAGCGCTTTCGCAAAACTCGAAATAGGAAAGAGACATTTGGAACCACGGCTTACTTCTTTTCAGGTTATATTATGTTCCAGCTTGGCGTGTTATCCAAAAAACATCCTTTGTCGCCTTTTTCAAGACGCGGCCTTACCAGTGCGGCGATCCTTGTCGTTTCGGTTGTTGTCGCAACGCTCGTGATGCACCTGCTAGAAGGATGGTCCATCGTGGACTCCTTCTTTTTTATAACGATGCTGACAACGACTCAGGGCCCAACGGCCACTCCTTTCACTTTTTGGGGTAAAATTTTCGCGTCGCTGTACGCATACTACTCCGTGGGTTTGCTGGTGACAACCATCGGTCTAATGTTCGGTCCTATGTTGGGCTATGCAGTCAGAAAAGGAGTGTACTATGTGGAAAAAGAAGAGAAAAAGCTCAGAAAGGACCTGTGACCCAAAAAGCCTCCCTGGATTTACGGTTGAGTAGCATCAAGTCGCTTGGCCCTTTGGAAGGTCAGACTGTTTGAACCCAAAAGCCTTAAACGGTTACCAGCCGAGTCGCGGCACGTGTTCAAAGGCGCATTCATCGCTGGGTTTAGGCTGAGCTCACCGACTTCTCCGAAAGACTTTTAGGATTATGGTGGAATAGTAAAGACCCGTTGGACGAGGCGTGCGCCCACGTCGTCTAGCTCGGTCCAGGATAGGGGACTGTCACTCCTCTGACCCGGGTTCAAATCCCGGCGTGGGCGCCTCTCAACGTTGGAGAACCGTGTTCAAGTGTAAATCGGTGTTCGTCTTTTGCTGCGCTCTGACTGAACCAATGCGTTCGCGTGTGTGTTTGGGTGCCCGAAATTCTTTTGTTGGCTGAATCGTTTCTAGGGCAAAGAAGGTACTTCTAAAATGAAGAATAAGTCGGTTGTTGTGACGGACCACAGGTTGTCTTCGCTAGCAGGCGCCCAAATTTTAAAAGAAGGCGGCAACGCAGCCGATGCAGCAGTCGCCTCGGCAGCCGCTCTCTGCGTGCTGGACCCTTATATGGCCGGGTTGGGCGGCTTCGGCTACCTAGTTTACTATTCGTCTGGGGAGGACAAGGTGTATTCTCTTGACTTTATCGGCGCTTCTCCTTCAGCAGCCTCAGTCGACCTCTTCTGCCAAAAAGACGCGTGGGAAGACTATAAGCCGACCGCCGAAGGGCCGATGGCGGCTCTTGTGCCGGGTTCTGTGGCCGGCTGGGGCGCCCTCCTCGAACGTTTTGGAAAGTTCAGCATGGCCAATGTTCTTCGGCCGGCGATAAGGCTCGCAGAAGGGTTTAGGGTAACTCCAACCATTTCACGGCTGTACAGAGCTCTGCAACCAAAGGCTGCGTGCATCCCCTTCACGGCGCGATATTTCTATCGGGGTCGACGCTTCCCCGCGCCTGGAGCAGTATTTTCGCAGCCCGAGTTGGCGAATACGCTCAAACAGATTGCTGCTGGTGGAGCCCAAGAGTTTTACACGGGCTCTGTTTCAAAACGCATAGTGGAACAAGTAGAGAAGGCAGGAGGTCTCATAACAGCTGAGGACCTCTCCTCGTATGCGCCGAAATGGCGTGAGCCGGTAAGCTCGGGTTTCTTGGACTCACGGGTCTACCTGCCGCCTCCGGGCTGCTCTGGCTTCGCGGTTCTCGAGTGGCTCAACCTGCTTGAAAACATGGGGCAAGAATCGGGCGACTGGCGCTCCGTCGAATTTGCCCACTTCTTCTTTGAAACGGGTAAACTGGCCATGCGCGACGAAGACCTATACAATTCGGGCAGAGAAGAAGCCGAAATACCCGTAGACAGGCTTGTTTCAAAGGAGTACGCAAAGCTTGTGTCGGCCGAATTGTCCAAGCTCTCCGCGAAGTTTTACCCACGCACAAGGAGGACTCTTGTCCAAGGCGAACACACCACGAATCACTGTGTGAGTGACTCCGAGGGCAACGTGGCCACGGTTGTGCAAACCCAGATGTACGGCTTTGACAGGGTTGGAATGCTCGGCGATTTGGGCTTCACACTCAACGGCGGCATGTGCTACTTTTCCCTTAGAGCCGGCGACAGAGACGCTCTGACACCCAAGGCTAGGCCACGCTATCCGATGACACCGGCCGTCGCAAGACTGGACGCGTCCACGGTCGCCTTGGGAGGAGCTGGTGGATGGACGATTCCTCAAAACGTAACGGCTGTGCTTACAAAGAGGCTGATGTTCGGCGTGAGACTCGACACGGCGGTAAGAAGCCCCCGCTATCTGCTGCGCTACCGCTGGAACTCCGTACCCTATGCTCTTGGGACAGTTGTGGACTTGGAGAACGGTTTACCAAGAGAGCTAAGAGCGGATCTCGAACAAAGGGGTCACACTGTGAGTCCTCCCCCTCCCCGCGGCCTGAAATGTGTTGGCTTCGGAGCCGTAAACGCCTTAGAGGCTTCGTCCGAACAAACAGTGGGCGCAGCCGAGCCCAGAAGAGAGGGGTACGCAGCTTTCGTCTAACATGCTTCGGAAAACAGCGAGTTCGAGTCGTTTTATGCTGGAAACTTTTTGGCTATTTACGTATTCTTTGGCGTCGATTCCATTTTGACCAACTCTTTGTGTTTTGTCGAATGCCTTAAATAGTTGGTTTCCAGTAGCAAAAATGGATTATATGAAAACCACAACGCAAAGTCTTCGTCCGCGTTGGCTGGCCTTCGTGATTGCGGCGCTGGTAACGGCGCTGGTAGCAACTCCCTTTGGGGTGGTAGAGCTCAGAGCTCAGTCCACTTCTGGGGCCACTCTTACAGCGGGTTTTCTGACCGACACCACAAACATTAACCCAGTTGACTGGTTCACAATATCCGACTTGGACGTTGTCCAACTGATCTACAATACGCTTGTAGAAGTGAACTCCACGGGTCTTCCGGCGCCGGGGCTTGCGAGCAGCTGGAGTGTTTCCAGCAACGGAACAGTGTACACGTTCAACTTGGTGCAAAACGCGACGTGGCAGGACGGCACGCCGGTAACCGCCAAAGACGTAGCCTTCACTTTTAACTACTGGAAACAGTACCACTTCCCCTACTACCAAGCCTTGGCGGCCCTAATCAAGAACGCAACGGCGACCAGCACATACACGGCACAAGTAACGCTGGTGCACCCCGACTCAGGGTTCCTGCTCGACCTAGCGGACCTCGGCATGATAATACCTCAACACATTTGGCAGAACGTCACAACCCCGGACAACTTCACCAACTTGGTCGGCGACGGCCCCTTCAGCTTTGTGTCGAGGACTCCAGGCGTTAACATACTGCTCAAAGCCAACCCCAACTATTGGCGGGGCGCTCCCAAGTATGAATATTTGAACATCAAAATCTTCAGTTCCCTCGACAGCGCGATTGCTTCCTTGGAAGCCGGGAGCCTCAACCTGTTCGAACTGCCCCCGGGCACAAACCTGCAACCCTTCTCTTCGTATCCGTCCATCAATATAGTGAACACGCCCAGCACCATGATCTACTATATATCAATGAATACTCAGACATTCCCGTTCAACAACACTCTCGTGCGCCAAGCCATGGCCTACGCGGTGAACAAGTCCGCCATCGTAGAGCTCGCCTTCGACGGCCAAGGCTACCCGGCTAACAGTGTGATTTCCCCAGCGCTCGCCTACTGGTACAATCCAGGCGTGGTCAACTATACCTACAACCCAGCAAAGGCGGTGAGCCTCCTTGAACAAGCCGGCTACTCCAATTCCACTGGCACTTGGCAGAACTCCAGCGGCGACAAGCTTACCTTCACGTTGCTGATAGCGAACATCGCGCCGTACGTCGAGATGGCCAGTGTTATCCAGCAGGAACTCGCGAAAATAGGTGTTACCATCAACGTGGAGCCCGTGGACCCAACAACTCAGAACAACGACGTGATTGGAACCCACGACTACCAGATGACGCTGGACGCTTGGAGACTATACTTCGACCCGATGCTGTTCCTAGAACCCTCGTTCCATTCAACAGAGTCTGGTCCAAACGGCCTCGATTTCTCTGTGTTCAAAAACGCGACCGTGGATTCGCTGATATTGCAAGCAGAAAACCAGTCTTCGCTCACAGCCGAGAAGCCGCTCGTTGACCAAATCCAATACGACGTGTCGCAGCAGGTTCCGTGGATCATGCTGTCATATGGCCAAGACATATGGGCGGTTCAGGGCTTCAGCGGCGTTAGTCCCGTTCCGAGGTACGGCTTATGGTACTACGACACGTTCCTGAGCCTTACCCCGACGTCCACTCAGACCAGTGGTCCTTCAAGTGCTCCGTCCTCATCCGTTCCAACGTCCACTTCTGCTCCCGCAGTGTCCTCGTCAACCACTTCGAGTTCCACCACTACGTCGAACACGGCGCTGATAGCAGCGGTTGCCGTAATTGTCATAATAATCGTGGTGATAGCTGGCGTACTACTTATGCGTCGGCGAACCTAATGGCTCTGAAAAACTATTTAGCCCAAAGACTCCTCTTTTTTATTTTCTCTTTTTTTATCGTACTCGTACTCAACTTTTTGATTCCCAGACTGCTGCCGGGTAACCCGGTCACACGTTTTATAAACCCGCTTATGACACCGCAGGTTCAGCACCAAATCTTGGCGCAGTTCGGCCTTACCAAGCCCCTGTACGTCCAGTTTTTGCTCTATATTGAAGGAGTGTTCACCGGTAACTTCGGAGTTTCGTTCCTCTACTATCCTGTTTCGGTGGGCACGGTGATGGCGCAGAGGCTACCGTGGACCATATTCTTGGTGGGTTCATCCACGATAATTTCAACGGTGATCGGCATCTATTTGGGCCTCGGCTCAGCTTGGAGAGCCGGCTCCAAAGCGGACACCGCAGCGGTTCTGTCGTCCATGGCGTTCCGCTCCATCCCCACGTTTTGGCTGGGCCTTATACTTCTAATAGTGTTTGGGGTAACCCTCAGGCTTCTGCCAACCTCGGGATACTTTACGGCGAACTTTTCGGAGACGAGCAGTTTGGCTTCTTTCCTGAAAAGCGTTGTGTCACACTCCATTCTACCCATCGCTACGCTCACCGCCTATCTGGTCGGGGGAAACCTGCTTATAATGCGCGCCCAATCCATAGAAACCCTGCGCGAAGACTTCGTTTTCGCGCTCAGAGCAGAGGGGTACGACTCGGGCCGCATACTACGCGGCCACGTGTTGAAAAACGCCTTTCTGCCCATGCTCACCAACATAGGGATCCAGATGGGCTATATTGCAAGCGGCGCGGTGCTGGTGGAAACAGTGTTCTCCTATCCCGGCATGGGGCTACTGGTCTACCAAGCGGTGTTGGCCAGAGACTACCCCACACTGCAGGGATCCTTCTTCGTTTTAACCGTTTTCGTATTGGTAGCGGTTCTGGTATCCGACCTTTTATACTCGGTGCTGGACCCCAGAATCAGGAGGTAGCGAAAAGTTGAACACCACGGAAACCAAACCTCTGTCCAATCCCTACTCGGCTCGCAGGACTCTGAGAAGCTTTCTGCTTTCGCCGAAGGGTTTGATAGGCGTGAGCGTCGTAGTGCTGTTCTCCGTTCTCCCCTATCTGCGGCCGCTTCTTGTGAAATTCTCGCCTCTCAGCGACGGCGTGGGCCCTCCAAACGCGGCTCCTTCAGCGGCTCACATTCTGGGAACCACGAGCCTCGGACAAGACGTGTACAGCCAGTTCCTGTCCGGTGGACTGGTATCGGTGGTGGTGGGCGTCTCAACCGGAGTAATAGCCACGCTGCTCGCCGTGGGAATAGGGATTCCGGCGGGTTACTATAGAGGCGTCGGCGAAAAACTGCTAACACTGTTCATAGACGTGTTCTTGGTTATACCCGCTTTGCCACTCATAATACTGTTCGCGGTGTATCTGGGACCATCCATTCAAAACCAGATTCTCATCCTGTCCCTGCTCTCGTGGCCCATACCCGCACGGGTCATCAGGGCTCAGGTGCTAACTTTAAGGGAGAGAGCGTTCGTTCAGAGTGATGCCATGGCGGGCGGTTCATCCTTTGGAATAATGTTTCGCGAGATAATGCCCAACGTCACCCCGCTGGTTCTGTCAAACGGCGTTCTCGTAATAGTCTTCGCAGTTCTCTTACAAGCGGCCATAGCCTTCCTCGGATTGGGCGCGCCAAGCGTGACAAGCTGGGGCTCCATGCTTTACTACGCGGAGCTGAGCGGGGCGATTTCTTCGGGTGAATGGTGGTGGGTTGTACCCCCTGGCGTGGGTCTCATGTTGCTCGCCTTCGCGTTTTCCCTTATCCTGCTTCAAATAGACCAAGTGTTCTCGCAGCGCAGGGGGAGTGCGTCCTAGTTCCCCTCTTGGAAATCCGCGACCTCTCAGTGGCCTACAGGCTGGGCGACGAGTACTACGACGCCGTAAGAGAGGTTTCCTTCGACGTTGAGAACGGGGACAGTGTTGCGCTTGTGGGAGAGTCGGGCTCCGGAAAATCCACGGTGGGGCTCTCCGTGATGGGGGCTCTCCCCGCAAACGGAAGGATAAAGTCTGGAACGATACGCTTGGATTCAGAGGAACTCACCAGTAATCCGGAGGTCATGCGAAGGGTTAGGTGGAAGAAGGTGTCCATGGTTTTCCAAGGCTCCATGAACACTCTGGACCCGCTGTTCAAGGTGGGCGCTCAGATGTGTGAACTCCTAGAATACCACTTGGGTCAAAGCAGGGAAGAAGCGGAACGAGTAGCCGTCGAAGCGCTCGAAAAAGTGTCGCTCAAACGCGGGGTGATGGACCTCTACCCTCACGAGCTTTCGGGTGGAATGAAGCAAAGAGTGGCAATAGCCATGGCGCTTCTCCTCAAGCCCAAGCTATTGATAGCCGACGAGCCCACGACGGCGCTGGATGTTACCACACAGGCCGAAATCATATCTCTTCTCGCGAACCTCATCAAGATTGAAGGGATGTCCATGTTGTTCATAACACACGACTTGAGTCTTGTGCCGCAGCTTTGCGACAAAATCGTTGTGATGTACGGCGGCTGCTCCATGGAGAGGGGTGACTCTTCTCTGATAATCAAGAAGCCTCTTAATCCTTATACCGCAGCTCTTATGGCGTCGGTGAGCATTTCAAGGGGCCGCTTGGGCAGCGAAATACCCGGCGACCCGCCCAGCCTCAGAGCTATGCCTCCGGGTTGTCCGTTTAATCCTAGGTGCAGTCGCGCCTTCGCGGAGTGCTCCCAGACTTTTCCTGGCGAGGTGGAAGTGGAAGGACGCTTGGTGAGATGCCTGCTTTACGGCGGAGCGCAAGAGGCTTTGTCCTCTGGTAGGTGAACACGTTGTCGGCAGAACCGCTTGTACTCGCTCAGGAAGTGACCAAATATTTCAGGGACAGAAGCACAGGGGCCACCTTCAAAGCGGTGGACAAGGTCTCGTTCGAGGTTTTACCCAATGAGACGATGGGTGTAGTGGGCGAGTCTGGCTCAGGGAAAACCACGCTTGGCAGAATCATCTCGGGGCTAATCAAGCCGGACGAGGGAAGAGTGGTTTTTGAATCCAAGGTTTCGATCACCAAAGACAAAACCCTCGAAAAGTCTCAGCGCTCCTTGGTTTCAATGATTTTTCAGGACCCCTACGAATCCCTGAACCCCGCAAAAACGGTGTACGACATCTTGGCTTTTCCGCTGAGAGCCCAGAAAAAGCTTGACGGTTCAACCGAACGCGAATCCGTGAATAGGGCGCTTGAAGAGGTTCGACTCACGCCGCCCAGCGAGTACGAGTACAAGTATCCCAATCAGCTCAGCGGGGGTCAAAGGCAACGCGTGGCTTTGGCGCGCGCGCTGATGTTGGAGCCCAAACTCCTTGTCGCCGACGAGCCTACATCCATGCTTGACGCCTCCCTCAAAACTGGGATGCTGGGTCTACTAGCCGAACTCAAAGCAAAGCGAGGAATGTCCATGCTTCTTATTACCCACGATCTTTCGGTCGCCGAGGCCGTGTGCGACAGAATAGCGGTGATGTACAAAGGCGTATTCGTGGAAACCGGCGCCGCTTCCACCGTGATCGGCGACCCAAAACATCCGTATACTCAACTGCTTATATCAAGCGTTCCCCGCTTGGACAAAAAGCTTCAGCCGCCGCTCGTCAGAGACACCGAAGACTCCGGTTCGGGCGAAGGATGCAGGTTTTACTCAAGGTGTCCCGCCAGAATGCCGAAGTGCCGCGTCGAAGACCCGCCCATGTACTCTGTCGACGGGGGCAAAGCCAAGTGTTTTCTATATGAGAACTGACTTCGACTACACTTCCCAAAACTCTTGACTACCCATTCCTCAAAAACCTGGTATCTTGAACCAGAGCATCCGCAACACCAAAGCACGTATACTTCGCGATAATTTGACCCGCTTTTTCGTGTTTGCCAAGACGAGTGTTTACGCCAGCCCGTGATACTGGCGAAAACAACGTGGGCCTTGCAGCAAAGGATTCGTCCATCGCGACGACTTCTCGTCTTAGCGGAGGCCGCGCATCTCAGCTGCTGCGTGTGTACATGCGTCGATTTTGCGGGCGACCGTGTGAAGTCTAATCTCTGTGTGCTCAAAAGGGTGTTTGAAGTCTCTGCGGCGCTATATAACCACGAGCTCCTTTTTGCTGGTGGTGAGACATCCGTAAGAGTTTCGCGTTACAACCACGTCGTCCTCAATGCGCACCCCTCCCAAGCCGGGCACATACACTCCTGGCTCAACGGTCACAACCATGTTTTCCCTCAACCTGTGCCGGCTACGCCTGCCCATTCCCTCCCCGTCGTGCACCTCGATGCCCAAAGAATGACCCAAGCCGTGTATAAATTTACCCTTGAACTTTGTGCTGTCGATCAGACTCTGCGCCGCCAAGTGCACGCGTTTGGCCTGCGCGCCGTCGCGGACCAGCTTTAAGGCGGCTTGCTGGGCCTCCAGAACCGTGTTGTACATTTCCTCCTGCTCCGCCGAGACGCGTCCAAAGAAGAACGTGCGGGTCAGGTCCGCGCAGTATAACTTGTATTTGGCGCCCACATCGGTGAGAACCGCGTCTCCCTTGCGCAGCCTTCGTTCCCCCGAAAAGTAGTGGGGCAAAGCCGAGTTTTCGCCGAACGCGACTATGCTGCTGAACGCCAAACCGTCGGCTCCCTTTTTGGTGAACAGGTACTCGATTTCTGCCTGCAGCTCTTTTTCGGTCATGCCTTCTTTAACCAAGTCGGGCACTCGGTCAACCGCTTGAGATGTGATCCGAGCAGCTGTACTCAAAGCCTCTACTTCATCGGCGTCCTTTATCAACCTCGCTTTCGCAAAGGCTTCTGATGCGTCAACCAGTTTTTTGTGTGCCAGCATCTTTTCCAGAGCAACATAGTCCGAATGCGTTATACTTCTAAAATTCACTCCCACCTTCTCCACGTCTCCAAGCAACTCGTGAAGGCTTCTTTTGAGTTCGGCTGCGCCGTAGCCCCGCTGAACAAGAACTCTGTGCGGACCACGCTTGGCTATATCGGCTTCAAGGGGGCTGGTCAAAACCTCCACGCCAAGGTCCCTGTGCAGCACCGCATAGGAGCGCTCGAACAACCCGCTTGTGTAGCCGGTCAAATAAAAAAAGTTTGGGTCAATACGGTCCCTGTTGGCTATGAGCACAGCGTCCACTTCTTCATCCATACTCTGAAATATCCGCTCAAACCTTTTGGGCAACCCTTCAATCACCCACGCGCCCATTCACTCGGACCCTATTAATCATTCCCTGAAATCTGGCTGCGACCTCCATTAGGGCTTCGCTCAACGGGCTTCCAACAATGAAGCGTGACGCCAAAGGCTTCAGAAACACATATTTAAGGCTGCGCAGAAAAAACTCTGACACAAACAGGGGCCGTCTGCTAGTCTGGTCAGGCTGCGTGCCCCGGGCGCACGCGATCGCGAGTTCAAATCTCGCCGGCCCCATACCGATAACGTGTTCGGTGAAGCGTGTTACTTGGAGGCCAAGTTGTTTTCTAAGGTTTTGGGTGTCGACGTCGAGAACACTCATAGGCAGGTTGATGAATGCAGTGTTTGAGGGTTTCTACTAAAACCCAAAGCATTCTAGGCTAACTTTATAAACTTTATAAATGGGTATATTTATTAAACTAAGAAGTTTATAAAATGTCATGTTTAACCTAAAAGATAGGAGGTTTGTCGTAACAGGCGCAAGCAGAGGCTTAGGGTTGGCGGTAGCCCGCGCACTGCTATTGGAGGGCGCGCTTGTCGCGGTTTGTTCAAGGAGCATTGATGATCTAAAAAGACTATATGCCCACTACGGTGAACAAGTGATATACTCTGAGGTAAACCTAGAAGATCAAAGGTCGATTGAGATATTCGCCTCCACTGTTTTTGACAAGTGGTCTTGGGTTGACGGCTTGGTGAATAATGCATCAACGCTCGGAGTTAGTCATCTAAAATTCCTGATGGATTCGGGTTACGGTGAGTTAGAGGAGGCTTTAAGGGTGAATTACTTAGGTGCCTTCAAACTGACCTCAGTCCTCCTCCCATCGATGGTTGCGAGGAGACGTGGGGTTATAGTGAACGTGACAAGCGATGTCACGGTTAAACCAGAAGCCGGGTGGGGCGCCTACGCGGCTTCGAAGGCTGCTCTTGAGTGCATGAGTTATATCCTAGCCGTGGAGCTAAGGGGGTTTGGTGTGAGGGTTCACCTCTACGACCCCGGCGACATGGACACCGAGCTACACAGACGCGCCCTTCCAGAGGACGACCCGGACGAGCTTCTAAAGCCGGAACACAGCGCCAAACCCATCGTTTACCTTCTTTCGGACGCTGGGATGGGCCTCAGTGGTAGAAGGCTTAGTGTACATGAATTCGAAGAAGGGATGAACGGTGAGCGACTTACAAGTGGCTGATGCGCCTCCAGAGTTAGTGCGTGGGCGTAGAAGCTCGGTTAGAATCATGATGTCGAACAAGCTTAACGGAGCGCTGTACGACTACGAGTTCGAATCCATGTATACCTACCTGTTCCCAGGCGACGTGCTCGTGTTTAACCTTAGCGCAACGCTACCAGTCGAAGTAGAGTATGGAGGTGTTAGTGTACGCTACTATGACATTCACGATACATGGTGCAGGATATCGTCTACGATGAATCCACCTGAAGAAACCCTGAGAAGGCACGGCCTGCGTTTAGTAGAGAACGGGCTCGCGGTTGGCTATGAAAGCAAGCAGGAGTTGATGCGCCACCTGTTTGGGATGGGCCACGCGGTCTATGATACTGAGCGGGTGTACTCACTCGAATATTATCGATCGACTTTCAGTTCTATCCCGGGTTCGGCTGAGTTCCCTAGTGCCGCGAGGCCTTTCACATTAGAGATTATTCGGCGACTCATGTTGAGGGGAGTAGTCTTTGGCTACATCGCACTTCACACCGCCACACAGTTTGGAGGGGAAAAGCCGCTACCCGAATACTACTTGGTGCCATACAACACGATAAATCTCGTAGAAAAGGCCCGTAAAAAAGGGCGAAGAGTCTTGGCCGTGGGAACGACTTGTGTAAGGGCATTGGAATCGGTTGACCTAGGCATTCATACATCGAAGGGTTTTGAGGGATACACAAGACTCATACTCAATGAGAACCATAGGCTTAAGAATGTTGACGGCCTAATCACGGGGTTCCACGACCCAGAATCATCCCACTATGAACTGCTCAAAGCTTTCCAACCCCCTAAGCTAGTTGAAAAACTATACCGCGAAGCAAGCAGGTTAGCGTATAGAGGGGGAGTCTTCGGCGACCTCTGCCTGCTCCTCTAGACAAGAAACAAAAAAGTGTTAACAATAACGATAACCTAAGGATTATAGAATCTACAATGTGCAAGTAAACATCTTTATAAAAAAATATTTGAGCAATAACGTCTTAAACAAGAACGTTCGAACCCAAAACTTATCCGACACCTTCTTTAGGCCTCATGGATCTGGGGCGCCGGTAGACTGAAGAGTGAAGTTCGCTGTTCAATGAATAGTGAAAGGTGTAGGCGGCTCCCGGAAGGTTGCAGATAAAGGAGGTGAACCATCTAAGCGCCAGGCTGGCATCCCACGGCTGACGCGGCGGGATGTAAAGCCCCTGCAAGACGGGGAATTAGCGGGTTCACTGGTGCACGTCGAGAAGGTGGGTGTCGATGGCGGGATGTTTAAACTGCGCTTCAGACTCGATGGTGTCCACCCAAAAGGACTCAAAGTTGATGGTGGTTCATATTAAAGCTGCGAAGGTGAGATGTTTTCACAGCAGGTCAGATTGATAGGACCTCTACTTTGTGCCGACGACCATCGATTCTGGCCCGACGAGATGCATGACATCTGTATTCTTGAAACCCGCAGCGCGCATCCAGCTAGAACAATTCTTGCCTGTATAATCGAAGCCTCCCTGTGTTTCTATGAGCATGTTCAGACTCATCAGCAGACCCGCAGTATTTTTCCTTCTGCAGTCATCTATGAGGCGATCATAAACAATTAGTGAACCCCCCTTGGGAGGGCTGCGTACGCCTTTTCTAGAAGCACCCTTTTCTCCTTGAGGTTCCAATTATGGAGTACGCGTCCCATGATTAGGACTTCAGCCTTCGGCAGGGGATCCTTAAAGAAATTCCCGGAAACAAAACGGAGGCGTTTTTCAAGCGAGAACGATTTGACATATGCCTCGAATATCGGCTTTACAGCAGGAAGATCGAACCCTCCTCCCATTAGATGTTTGTTCTCAAGAGCGACCCTGACAGGCACTCCCCCCTCAGCGGTTCCTATGTCCATGAAAGTATCGTAATCAGACCAAGGGAACTTCTTGGCTAGCGCTTTCGCCACATCCATACTTAGGCCTGTCATCGAATGCATAAAGATCCTAAGTCTCGTAGGGTCATTGTAGAGTGCTGAGAAGTGGTCCTGCCCGCCCTTGATTTCGTTTTGTGGTTTTCCAGTCTGCAGGCCTTCCGTCAGCGAACCCCAAAATCGATAGAGACGCTCGTTGAGCATCTCGGGCCAACCGCCAATGTACGAAGGCTTTTTACGGTCGAGGAAGAAGTCGGTTTCGGGAGTGTTGCTGTATCTCCCCCTATACGTCTGAGCATGCCCAGAGAGACCAACGCATCGAAAAAATCGAGTGTGCTTCTGGGATGGAGTTTCAGCCGCTTTCTCAGGGTCTCGGCGTCCAGAGGCCCTTTCGCAAGCTCTGTGAACACACCAAGCTCTATTGCGCTAAGCAGCACCTTCGACGCCATGAATCCATTGGCGAGATCGATAGTTTTAGCTGGCGATAGCTCCTTTTGAGCCACGACCCAACATGTTAATTCGCATAACAGTTCTACCTAAACATTATGAAGACACATGCTGTGTTGAATAATTAGTGGAAGTGAGGGTTTTTGAAACTAATTCACTGTTTATAATAGAACTATCTACGGAAGATATGAACCATTTAAAAACGGTATGCCAGTAGAGCTATTTAGCGACAGTATTAGCAGAATTATTCAACACAGAAGGGGGCAAACACAGTTTACTGGGTGGGACACGGAAGGTCCTCTACCGTTAAATGCTTCCCACACCGCGGCATCGCCAAGATACAAAGATGAATCCTTGTCTGCATAAGCTGAGCAGCCACCCCATTAGAATAGGCTAAACAAGTTGCATGAGACCCAACCTTAGGGACTAAATGTTAATGGGTTCGACGGGGCCTGCTCGTTCACCAGCAACGCCTTTCAGTGTAAGGACCTTGTAGACGGAGTAGCCAGAAAGTTCTCTGTCTTTGAGCAGCCTGACTACGACTTGTTTGAGTTCCTTCTAAGTCACGGAGCAGTACGGCTTTTGTACTATAAGAAGCTTACTGGCTCGTTTATAGGGCACGCCGTCTAAGCGGATTACGCATGACCAATAACCAACAGGACACACTCGAAATGGATCTAATGATCCGAAAACCTTCCGAATCTGTCAGACGTTGGTGGACAAACCTTCCGGATGATTACCACGCAGACGATCCAACCGAGCAGCCTTTCCGTATATTCACCACAAAACGAATGTCCAACGCGAGTAGAGGATTGTTTGGCTACTGGCGTCTCCAAGACGGCTCAATCCGAAAGGTTCGTGAAATCATGGAGGTTAAAGCGGATGGTACATGGACATTCGAGATTCCCAGCCATCCATTGGGTCTAAGGGTCTTCGACGAGTTTTCCGCAAAGGCAATTCTGGGCGGCGGAGTCACAATGCTACATATTCGTTGCGTTCTCTCCGCGCTCGAGCCCAACGCCAGTGCTCGAATACCCGCCCAGAAAGAGAGGATGAAGCAGGTTTGGAGGAGGGCGGCGGAGATTTGCGAACGCGACGCACCCTCAATTCTCTAATTACCTCAATCCTAAATGGCTTAACTCGGTGATATGTGCGTAGGACTGGTGTTCTGCTTAAAGAGTGCAGCGCTGGGAGCCTGCCCACTAAGTGACACCATTCTGCATGGACTTCCTCCACTCTATCTGTATTTTCGTTTTCCTTTCGGTTCTCTGTCATAATCCAATTTCTCTCCATATCCTGTGTAGGCTCGCTGAGCTTTGTCAAGCGTTTGTTGAACTCCTTGATTGGGGCTGGCACCGCGATTCATGAGGTTTGCTCGGTGAAGCCAGTATATTTCGATCAATGATGATCTACGGTCTTAATGGGGTTATACCTGAAACGGGAGCGCCACTTCTCACCCCACTTTCTCAATTCTTTGAGTACGGGTTTGAGCTCATAACCCATCTGCGTCAGGGAATATTCCACGCGAAACGGTTGCAAACTTACGACTTTTCGCTCGACGAGTCCGGAGTTACCGAGCTGTTTCAATGTGAGTGAAAGTTCCTTGGAGTTTGTTGTTCCTATTCGTTTGAGGAGCTCGTTGAACCCAAGAGGAGAATCTGCAAGGTATCTGATAACGAGGAGCTTCCACTTGCTACCGATGACGTCGACGGAACCCACTATGGGACACGCAGTGTCTCCAACCATCTTTTTACCATCGGTCACGGTTCATCAAGTGGTATAAACACTATTTGATAGCAAAAAGCTTTTCGATAATAATTTGGTATCAAGTAGTGAAAAGAAATGAACGTACTGACAGTGTCTTTGGGTCTGTTGCTCTACAGGGTGTTCTTTGCGGCGCTGATTATACCACACGCGATACCGAAGTTTTCAAGTAAAAGCCGGCCACAGCTCAAGCAGGCCATGTCGCAGATGGGACTAAGAGGCCTCCTCGACATAGGCGGTCTTATCGAAGTCCTGGGAGGCGTAGCGGTGCTCCTTGGCTTTCTCTGGATTATAGCAAGCTGGGTTCTCGTAATCTTCGGAATAGGCATTACAGTGATAGCCAGGACAAAGTTCAAAAAACCATTTCTGACTCTTACGCAATCCGGCTACGATTTCGAGTTGTTTTATGTTGCAAGCGCAATCCTCTTTGTGCTCACAGGACCCGGTATATTTTCGGTCGACTACCTGCTTTCGATACCTTCCACGATATAGTCGCTCAGTAACCCACTCTATAAGACGACCTAACAAGCTACGAAACAGGCAGTCGCCCTTTTTGAAACTGATACCGCTTATCGCGCCGATTCCTGAGGTTCGTCCTACAGAAGGTCTACTGGCTCAAGACTGGCGTGTCGTGTTTGGACATTAAACAGTCCCTTATGAGGCTAGAAGGCCTAGGTGAGAGGTCCACGGATAACCACATATTAGCTGGCCCCACCTCACCTAACATAACACTAACCTCTACTAACCCAGCCTCCCATCCTTTACCCTCATTGGGTTACTGGGCCTCCCACCTACCTAGCTACTACTTGGGTCGTCTGCAACTCAACGCCATTGCTCTTAGAGGTCCCGCCTAACCCTACCCCGCGCTACCCAAACCGTCCAAGCACCACTAGCTAACCTAATATTGAGTTGACCTGAACGCCGCACTGAGCATCGCAGGGCTCGGCTCACTCAAAGCGGAGTGGGCACACCGAATATGCGCCGCGGAGACTCGCGGGGTGCCTCTCAAGACGGGGTGTCGGCTACGTGTCTTTGAAGCGGGAGCCTCCACCCCTTCAGAATGAAGAGGACGTCAGCCAATTAGGAGGGAGAAGCCGCTCATCGGTATCTAAAGTTAACAGTCACCATACCTTTACCTGCGTCGGAAGAAGTTTCAGAAACACTTGCGAAGGGTGAAAAGGTTAAAGTTGGGCACTGTACTCGGCGGTTCGCAGCTGAATACGTGGCCACAGTTTTCTCGAGTATTCGGTGCAAAGTCCCACCAAAACATTTATTGGCGTTTGTGGGCTTGTCTGCGCATGGCCAAGGCCGCTAAAGAAGCGCTCAAAAGGATCACCGCCCCCGAGTTCAGGGCAATCGTTCGCGAAGAGATAGACTACTTCAGAAAAGAATTCAACGCCAAATTCGACGGCCTTACAGCCAGAGTAGAGGCGACTAATCAGCGCATCGACTCTCTTGAGAGGAGTGTGAATCAGCGTATAGACGCCACGAATCAGCTTATTGAGGCGACTAATCAGCGCATCGACTTGGTCAAGGATCAGGTGAGTGAGCTCCGCCAGCTTCTGCTCCAAGTTGTGGAGGTAAGGCTAAAGCCGCCGGCCGCCAAGCAAGAAACGGATAAGACATAGGCTCCTGTCCTAGTGAGTGACCATTGCCCACGCGGCGTTAGAGATGTTTGAAGAAACTCAGTGTTCCGCTTCGCATGGGTTTCAGCCACTGAGGTCCATGTCACCTTCTCAATTTCCCTATCGCTCGGCGTCTCATTAACAGCCTGAAACCCATCTCGGGTAATGAACATTTTACCTCGCTAGCCATGGTTTGAGCAAGAAGCCTTCTGTACTGCGTTTAGAGGTATTCTTTCCTCGCAAAGACAAACCAGTTCACCTCAAAGAAAGCCGCTGTGCACGTTAAAAAAAAGCTGTTTCTCGAAGGTGGGTAGAGCCGAGACCGCGGGAGCCGCTCAAATGGTGACCTGAAAATCGCTGCGAAGCTGGCTAAGCGCGCAGTCCCAGAAGTTGTCTTTGCGAATCACAGCGGAAGCAACGATTTTTCCTTTGAAGCTAATTCCGAACAAAAATCCCTTGGCTTTTCTCGGGCGCATGCGTACACTGGGCTTATATTTGTTGGCTCAAACACTTGGTCGGTGAACCTGTTTGGGTGTCAAGTTGTCTTCCAAAGCGGTTGAACTCATCGAGGGAAAGAATTTCGCACATATTGCCACTGTTAACTCCGACGGATGGCCACATGTGACCACTGTGTGGGTTGATCACGACGGCGACTATATTTTGGTGAACACGGCTGCCGGTAGAAGGAAACACAAGAATCTCTCGAAGGATCCACGCGTATCTTTGGCGATAGTCAACACTTCCAACCCATACGAAGCCGTGTTTATACGTGGCAGAGTCACCGAAGCCGTGGAAGGCAAAGAGGCCGAAGCTCATATACACAAACTCAGCAAAAAGTACACCGGAAGAGACCAGTACCCGCTTGCCCCAGGCGAAAGAAGAGTGATGTATAGAATAGAACCGCTGAAAGTCATGACTTGGCCACCGTCCAAATGAGCCTGACCTCCCGCAGTGCCTCCGTGTTGGATAACCTTTACGTGTGACGGCCTTTTCGAGTCTTTTTTTCGGTGGGAGCGGTTCTTCAAAGGTTCACACAGCAGGTACGAGCTTTGTGTCGACAAAAAACTCGGGGACTCTACCTTCTCACTTGGATTCGTCCAACTAATCAGGTAAGCTTGAATCTTCTAGTGCCGCGAACTTTGTTTCAATGGATGAGAACGTTGGGTCTCAATGGGACTGGTACATGCTGCATTCCAGCTCGTATTGGGCCTTCATAAATACTCGAATAAGACGGTACCGGTGACCCCGACTCCCAGCTCGGTACCAGCTTGGACCACTTTTCGAATTTTTCGAGTCTTCCACAAGTGTGAATCGCCGTGATTTAAACCAAGCAAAAATGTGAGACCCAGCTTGGATATCCGAGTCGCTAAAGATTGGGGCGGAACTCTGGTTGAATTTGCATATAATTGAGCAGAAAATTTGAAATCCGCTTATCTCCATGGACCGAAAAGTAATCTTTATGGACACAAAAATTGTTTTAGCTGCAATTATAATAGTAGTGCTCGGAGTATCCACGGCTTACCTAGCTTTCTCCTATGGCTCCGTGACCGCTAAGCTCAGCTCATATCAGGCCACGTTGAGCCAGGTTCAATCTCAGCTTTCAAGTGTCAGAAGCGACACAGTGCTGGCGCTTGCCATGAGTCACTGGAACAACATAGCCATCGAAAACGTTACCGCCATAATGGGCGAGTACGCCTCCAACGCTACGTTGCACTGGGTGGGAGGGCCGCTCACTGGAACCTACAGCGGCGTATCCCAGATTTCGTCCACATGGACAAAGTTCACTGGTTTATACGAGGCAGTTTTCTGGTACGCGGTGGCTCCGCCAGTAGTGGTCGAAAGCGGCCAAGGTTACACTGCGACAGCGACCTTGCAGTTTGTGGTCACACCCACAGACGACCCCATACACACTTATATCCTCAATGTTACAGAGACACTCGAATACCAGGCTTCAAATGGAACTTACACGCTTGTGAACGAAGTCTGGATGGTTAAACCACTCGACCTCAGCGTTGCGTTGGCGGGTTACCCCACCAGTCAAGCTCTACAGAATGAAATGTTGCTCTCACAGGCCTATGCTCACTGGAACGCCATAGCAATAGAAAACGCGTCGCTTGTGACATCTCAATATGAATCGAACGCCACGCTCACATGGGTCGGCGGCCCTCTGAGTGGTAACTATACGAGTCCTTCGATGATCAATCAGACTTGGAGCAGGTTTTCTAATCTCTACGTCTACGTTGTGTGGTACGCGGTTACGCCTCCAAGTGTTACGCTAAGCGGCGCCACCGCCAAAGTTACAGCATATCTGCAGTTCGTGGTGTTCCCGTTCCCAACTAGCAGTAACCCCACGCCGCATTCATACGTTTTGAACGTCACCGACACGTTGGTGTACCACTATTCCACGTCAAACGCTTCTTGGATGCTCGACCAAGAAATCTGGATGGTTCATCCAATACCCATATCCAGCGTGGCTCCCGGTTACACCCCATCGAACTACAATTCCACTGCGTGAACCCACCTTCTCTCTTTTTTGGTGGTCAATCTGCTGGGATTGCTTTGGAGTCTGAATATAACGCTTGAATCTCTGACACTCTTCTTTTCGCTCATACTGATACACGGCTTCCTCGGAGGATTTAGGAGAACAAGGAGCAAGTTCACAGTTGGGCTCACCGCCTTATCCCTTATGCTCGCAGCCCAAGCAGCCGCGTCGATCTACTCCTACGCTTATTTTTCAGGGCACTACGGCGCGAATCTGGGTTTACCACTTCTGGTAATGAGTTCACTGGAATTGTTGGTGGTCACCGTCCTGTTCTACTTGTCGTATCAGTGAATAGCGGAAACGCGTTATTGCTTGGCTATCCAAATGAGTACGATAAAGCTCGCAAGGTCGAGTGTACTCACCGCTAGTAGAGGAATGGCCACGTCAGCCGAATACGCAGCCGAGAGGTGGTAGTACACACCGACGGAAGTAAGACTCTGAGCAAACAATAGTCCCGAAAGCAAAGCGAGACCCACGCTGAACTTCGACTTAACACTAGTGGCTCTTCTCAGGTACAACGCGAAGACCCAAGCGGTGAGTACAACGCTCACCATGGCTGTGCCCAAATCAAGAGTCCACACTGGCCCCGTAGCCATATCTTGTCACCAAACCCTCCTAACCTTATTTAGGCCTATCTGCCCATCTACGATCTGCATGAACACGCTGCTGTTGTCCATAAAAGTCTTCGATGGGAAGTAAAGGGTGCCGTACTTCGGGCCCTCTGCAACCACCAAGCCGTTTTCTAACAGTATGTTCAAATGGTGAGTAATCGTCCTGTAATTCACGTTCATCGCCTCGGCTAATTGGTGCGCATTCATCGGGTTTTGGTTGATGAGCTTTAATATTTTGGCTCTCATTGGGCCTCCGCGAGATCCGGCAACAACCCACCAGAACAGGTGTTCCACCGAACGAAACGCGGGGCTCATTCACCAACACGCAACCAACAAATAACTATTTTTCTCCGACTAATATTTTTTGGTTTGTTGACGGGTCCAAGGAACCCCCAGTTTTGGCCCATACAAAGTTTCGTTCACGCTCTAAATACTGAGCAGCCCATTAGAAAAGTGCTTGGTATCAGCTGGGTTTAAGCCTTGCTCTGTGACCCGCTGATGTGGCAAGGTAACCAATGGGTAAAAATGCGGTAAAGATGTAGACGTAGTTGGGGTTGAACACGCTCACCGCAGCCCCCAAGAGGGGACCCGTAAAGAAACCCGCCCCAAGAGAAGTTTCGAGGAGACCCGTTTTCATCGCTGTGTTTCCAGTGGACAAAGCGTTAGTGAGGGCTGAGTGGAAAAGTGTGCCCCACCCCATGCCCACCAAAATCATTGTAAGAAGTTGCGCGGTTGCGTTCGTGGTTACGGAGGCGACCGCTATAAAGGAAGAACAGAGGTAACCCAGAGCCGTCAGACGGTTTCCGTTCACCAACTTCTGGATCCTGTTGGACAAGACGAACATGGCTGTCCTCGAAGTGCCTGCGCTGCCAACCAGCACCCCTATGAGGATGTAAGCCAAGCCAGCTTTGGCGAGGTACGCAGGGTACAGTGTCAGAATCACCGAGGACACAAACGCAGAGGTGTATGCGGGTAAGGCCACTTCGTCAAGCAATGGACGCGTGAAATTAAGGCCCAGCCTCCCTGTTTTGAGGCGGGGCTGCCTCGGCATGGAAATATATCTGTAAACGAAAAACAGCTCGGTCAACTCCATGAGTAAGGCGGAGACAAAGGGTGCTCTCAGTCCCAGCATCGCTATCAGGTAGCCAGCCGAAAAGGGCGCTGTTAGGGCGGCGGTGCTCCAGCCAGTGTTATACCACGGCACCATCGAAGACGTTGCTCCTTGCCTTGTGGAGGGAACGGTGTCCGCCAAGGGCCAAAAGACTCCCAGCGCAACACCTTCGGCCAGTCTCGTGAAGAAGAACAGGTAAGGGTCGCGCACCACCAAGTAAAGAGAAATTATTGCTGTGTAGCACGCAAGAGAAAACAGCAATGCGTGTCTTTGTCCGATTCTCTCGTATAACCGCGGGGAGAACATCGCCGTGAAAACATAGGAGAGACCGTAGGCAGCGCCGATTAGACCTATGAGTGCTTGGGAGGCGTGAAGTGCCTGTGCATAAAGAGGAACCGTGAACGACACGGTGTTCAACGCGAGCTCTACGAGAAAAGCGAACACAAGCACCCTAAGCCGCTGGTTCAGGTCTCCTGAGACGCTTCCACTGAACCACTGCCTAACCTGCCCAAAGCTGTTCACAACGCTTTTGCGGGATTCGCCTACTCGTTTGTTTGGCTCTGCCACCGTGACCATTGGATCGCACTCCTTACCGGGTTACGTTTGTTCGATTTCCGTGTGTTCGGCTCCCCCGGTCTTGGACTTCGAGGCGGCTTTGACGCGTGCTCTTCGCATCAAAGCTAGGGCCGTTCCGTAGGCGACCAGCGTCGCAACGATGAGCACTTCGCCGTACCCTCTGTAGGGATGGATCACCCCGCATGGGTAGGCGCAGGAGCCGTTGTATGAGGCGTATGTGTCCAAGGCGACGCCCACTATCAGGGGAATCAGAAGAAAAATCAGTAGCTGAGCCTGCCGCGAACGCCTCGTGGGAAACACCCTTCCGCTAACTTTTGAGTGCCTTGACGAGTTCGGGAACGATTTTATAGAGGTCTCCGACCACATAGTAGTCGGAATTAAGAGATATTGGGGCGTTGGGGTCCTTGTTTATGGCCACCACGGTCCTCGAGTCCCGCATACCCGCTATGTGTTGAACCTGACCGCTTATGCCCACAGCCACGTAGAGCTTTGGCCTCACCTTGTGACCCGACAAGCCGATCCACTGGTCGTCAGACAGCCAGCCTAGGTCCGCCGCCAACGGTCTTGAGCCGCCAACCGCGGCGCCGAGCGCCTTTGCGAGTTCCTCTATCATGGCTAAGTCCTCTTTCTTCTGGATTCCCCGTCCCACTGCGACTATGCGCTCAGCTTCCTCCAGTTTGACAGAACCGCCTCCCTCCTTCTTTTTCAGTTCGAGCGTAACCATCGCCGATGCTCCGCTGAGTCTCACCCTCTCGACCTGTCCTGCGACCTGCGTCACTTCGGCGGGCTGAACGGTTGCCGGCTGAACGCTGACCACTGAAGGTAACCCGAGCAACTCCTCTGTTGCGACGCCGTTGCCGCTGAAAACCATTCTTTCAACCGCGACACCCGAATCGGTGAACTCAACTTTTCTGCACTCGGTGGCAACCGGTGCATCCATTTTGGCTCCCAGCCTAGCCGCCACCTCTTTTCCCAGCTTGGTGGCCCCGATAAGCACAAGACTCAGCTGCGCGGGGAACAGTCCCTGAAGAGTCCGCGTGATGCTGTCGGGTTGCTGCTCCTGCGGCACAGCTGGTTCCAAAAGGTAAACCTTTGTGGCGCCGTAAACCAGCAATTTCTTCGCCTCTTCCTCACCAATATTTCCTGTTGTGACGCACACAACCTCGCCGCCCTCCGACAACCCGTGTCCCAGCGTAGCCATCTCAGAAGCATTGGCCGCCGACTCCGAGTAGCAGAGAATGTTTCTCTTTACCATTTCAGATCACACCGTCCCGTTTCAGGTGCTGCACCAAGGCTTGCGCCGCTTCCCCGGGTTTGCTCCCGTCTATCACAACGTGTTTGCGGTCGGTTTTTGGGGGAACCACTTTTCTCACGACGACGACGGGTTTCAGCTGCGACGGGTTCAAACCAAGCTGCTCTGGGCTGACCTGCTTGATTTCCTTCTTCGACGCGGCCAGAATCGACCTGAGCGTGGGTAGCCTGGGCTGATTTATTTCTTGCGCCACAGTTACCACCGCCGGTAGCTTCGCTTTGACCACGTGCACACCGCTTTCAAGGTCTCTCTCAACCACCACCTCCGCGTCGTGAACCTCCAGTTTTCTGACATATGTGAGAGCGGGTGCGCCAAGCAACTCCGCGAGTCGGGGTCCCACCTGAGAACTGTAGTGGTCCACGCTTCCTTCACCCATGATCACCAAGTCGAAGGGTCCCAGCGCCCCGAACAGCTTGCTGAGAACCAGCGCCACGCCTCTGCTGTCAAATTCCTGCAGGGACGGCTCGGTTACATAGTGCGCTTCGTCGGCACCCATGGACAAGGCTTCTTTCAAAACTTCTCTAACCGAGGGTTGACCCACGGAGACCGCGACCACTTTGCCACCCATTTTCTCCTTGATTCGTATGGCCTCCTCCAAAGCGTTTTTATCAAAGTCGTTCATTTTGCGTGGAACACCCACGGTTGTCAGAGTACCGGTGTCGCGGTTGATTCTGACCGAATCAACGTCCACGCTTTGCTTTACGCTAACCAACACGTTTACCATCGGAACCACTGTGAAGCAGACCAGCCGATAACATAAAACTTACTCTTTATCGAACTCGCACACTGCCGAGTGTCAACGACGCGCGCTCAAAGCTGAAACCAGCATGAAGTCTGGGCGCATCGGCGGGCTAAGCCGAGACCCGCTGACGCTTTTGGGCTGTTACCAAATCAGAATCAGCTTGGTCCAGTTCGGTTCGGTTCGGTTCGGTTTAGTGAGAGTCGCAAAGAGTTGGGTTTGGTCGCCGCTTGTTGGCGGGTGATTCAATCGGGACTTTTTCTGCTAGTACCTCAAAAAAGTTTTGTTCGCCGACGCTCGACTCTACCGCTTTGAGGCTTTCAGGAAGTTGCTGAGCATCCTACTTCCAAACTGGGTGTGTTCAACTTCGACGTGGAACTGAACACCGTAGATGTGGGAGTCGGAGCTTTTCACTGCCTGATACTTTGTGTCACCGCTTTGAGCCAATACCTCAAATCCGCTGGGAAGAACGGCCACCTCGTCGTTGTGGCTCAGCCAAGCCGTGAACCTTTGGGGTACAGAGTCAAAGAAGGCGTCCCTCTTTACTACTTGTACTTCGACTGGCCCAAACTCTGGTTGAGACGCGGACACAACTTTTCCCCCAAACAGTTGGGCGATGAATTGGTGTCCGTAGCAGATGCCCAAAACCGGCTGCTGGGCTCTCTTCAGAACCGCCGAGAGGTTTTGCGAGGCGGGGTCGCCCAAGCCGAGTCTGCCGGGCCCTCCTCCAACTATGAAGGCCGAAGCGTCCATCATTTCTGAGAGCGGCGTCTCCAAAGACCTGAGTTTCACGTCGTATCCCAGCTCGGACACTCTGCGGCAAATCATGTGATTATACTGGCCGCCGGGACCCAAGACGTAGACTGCGCCCATGTCCAACGTACTCCAAAAGGAGCCGTATAGGCGTTTCTAACCCGAATCCGTAGAGCTGCTCACGTCAACTCCTTCAGGTCTGGAAGCCGTCTCAAGAAGCGATTGCGTCTCGGCGCCTTCGGCGTCGGAAAGAGTTACGCGTCTAGGCACCCGGTTCAAAGCCTATGGCTTGGGCACATGTTTAATACGTGTGTGCGACTATCTGATTGTGGCCCACATGAAGATGTATTCCAGATCCGGTGACGCGGGCGAAACCTCTCTTTACGGCGGTCTACGTACAAAGAAGGTGGACGTCAGAGTTGAGGCGTACGGCTCGGTTGACGAGCTCAGCTGCGCGTTGGGTGTTGCGCGTAGCCTAACAGGGAACCAAGAAATCAAACGAATAGTTTTCGGCGAACAACTGAGACTTTTCAGAGTGGCCGCGGACCTAGCCACGCCCATGGATGTCAAGACTCCCAAGCCAATTAAGAGAATAACTGAAGAGGATGTAAAACAGCTTGAAGAAATCATCGACTCGATTCGGATCAAGCCGCTCGACAAATTCGTGGTGCCCGGGGCAACCGCTGCGTCCGCTCAGCTGCACTTTGCGAGAACCGTTTGCAGAAGAGCGGAGAGGGCGGTTTGGAGACTTCTTTCGGAGACTCAGAACGCCAATCGCAGCGTGGCCGTTTTCCTCAACCGGCTGTCCACGCTCCTGTTCGTTCTCGCGCGTTACGCCACCGACTCCGAGGGCGCACAGGAGGACCTGTGGCTCCCCGACGTCTAAACAGACCCTTCAGGCGAGGGTTTCGCGGGACAGTGTCACAGCCGTTGGAAACGCTTTTGAATGGACACGTGTTCCCGACGTGTACAACATGATTTTGTCGGATTTCGACCTGAAAAACTACATAGCCGCGGGTCGACTGAAAATCGATCCAGTTTTCGAAGACACAATAAGGGAAAACGGAGTGGATCTACGCTTGGGTTCGCAGATCGCGCGGCTGAAGACGGCCAAACAAGTCTTTGACACCCGCGGGCGAGTTGATTACGACGGTTTCTACAAGATTGAAGACGTCGACGATTTTCTGCTTGAGGCGGACGAAAAGATTCTTGTGACCACCATGGAAAGAGTGGGGCTCCCCTCAGACCTGATGGGATTCGTTCAGCTACGCTCCTCCTTCGCCAGAACGGGTTTGCTTCTCCCCCCAACAATAATTGACGCGGGCTTCGACGGAAACATAACCATAGAAATAAGGGGAACCTCTTTTCCCGTAAGGCTGTACAGGGGTCAAAGGTTCGCGCACATAGTTTTCTCAAAGCTCACCACGCCGCTTGAAAAACCATACGGCGGAAAATACCAGGGACAAACCGGCGTCACGCTGCCAATATTCAACGACAGGGAGAAGAGTAAATAGACGGCGAGGCGCGTTGAAGGGGGCAGTGATTGCTCAGAGTTGGACTGAAGCTGATGAGAAGGCATTTGGCTGAGCTCCCTTCAACCCCAGCTTTGCGTTTACACGTTCTGAGTGACCGAGGCGTTGTGTGAAATTGGGCGGCATAGTGGTGGGAGCCATAGTTCACCTGACCGACTCGCAGGGGAAGGTTCTGCTTCAAAGAAGAAAGACCGGTGCGCTCGCTGGTTACGTGGGCTTGCCGGGAGGCAAGGTGAACTATGGGGAAGACGTGGTCTCAGCTGGTCTCAGAGAGCTCCGCGAGGAAACGGGTCTCATCGCCGAGGACGCCCGACTCGCCGGCGTTTATTCGGAGGTCAGCTTCGTGGACGGCTCGGCGGACGCCCACTACGTTTTGTTTGTTGTTGAGTCGAGCAGGTTTCGCGGCGAGTTGTTAAAGGAAACAGAGGAAGGAGCGAACTTCTGGGCAAAAAGGGAAGAGGCGGCCTCTCTCAGCAGGGTTTTACCCGACCTCTTCTTTGTTTTGGACGAGGTGCAGCGCGCACCCTTCGTGAACCACTTGACCAGAGTGTTCGAAGACGAGAAGGGATACGTGGTCACAGGTGATGGAAGAAGATACCCCGATTCGCAGCGTCACGGCGGTTGACTCTCACTGCCACGTTTCGGACTCTCTGTTTGACCCAGACAGAGAGGCGGTGGTCGAAGACTGCGGGAAACGCGGAATCCTTTTGTTCGACTCAGCGTTGACCAAAACCCATTTGGCGAAGTCGCTGGCCTTGGCTCAGAGATTCGCGCATGTCAAGCCAACCGTGGGCTGGGAGCCCGCCAATCTGAACCGCGGCGAAGCCTTGGAGTTCCGCGACTTGCTGCTCGAGTTCTCCGACAAAGTGTTGGCTGTTGGCGAAGTGGGTTTGGACAGGTTCCTGTGCAGAGACCGCGAGCAGTGGAGCAGCCAGGAAGAAATTCTGAGAATATTCATGGAAGCCGCCGACAAACTGGGCAAACCCTTGGTGATTCATTCGCGTTCCGCTGGAAAAGCGTGCATCGAACTGTTGGTGTCCGCCGGCTTCAACTCGGTGCTGATGCACGCATACGACGGCGCTTCACAGTACGCAGTGGAAGCCGCGAAAAAGGGGTTTCTGTTCTCCGTTCCCCCTTCCGTTGTGAGGTCGGAGCAAAAAGTGAAACTCGTAAAAAGACTTGGGCTCAACAGCCTCGTCTTGGAGTCGGACGCGCCGGTGCTGGCGCCGGTGCGAGGAGAAAGAAACGTGCCTCAGAACGTGTTTGTCTCGGCTCACAAAATCGCCGAGTTAAAGGGTCTCAGCGTTGAGCAGGTTCTGCGTGAAACCACCGCCACCGCCCTGAAGTTTTACAGGCTCCTGTGACACTAAGCTTAATTTGCTTACGCGGTTTCGCTAAGCGATGCACATCTCTCCTCGTGCAAAAATAGGCAGAAACGTTCGGTTCGAATATGAGTGTCGGGTCTACGGTGCATCCGTGATTGAAGACGGCTGCTTCGTCGGCAACGCCTGTGTGCTGGGACACCCGCGTCGAGCCAACCTTTTGAAGGCCGCCGCACAGAAAGACGTTTTGTCCGCCTTCGACGAGTTGAGTGCTGGCTGCGTGCTGGGTTCGAACACGGTTGTTCGAAGCGGCGCCGTCATATACGAGGCAACACGGCTAGCCGAGTCAGTTGAAACGGGTCACGGCGTGCTCATCCGCGAAGACGTGGAAATCGGTAAGAATTCGAGGCTGGGCTCGGGAAGCATAATCGACGGCAGAGTCACGGTTGGTTCAAGCGTAAACATCCAGTCAGGGGTGTATCTTCCGCCGGGAACAGTAGTGGGCCACAGAGTGTTCTTGGGGCCGTGCGTCACGGTGACAAACGACCTCTACCCTCCCTCTCCACTGGTTTCGGGGGTCACCATAGAGGACGACGCGGTTGTGGGAGCCAGAGCCGTTCTTATAGCGGGTGTAAAAGTGGGCAGAAGAGCCGTGGTGGCGGCGGGTTCGGTGGTCACAAAAGACGTTCCCGAATCCGTTGTCGTGGCGGGGGTTTCCCCCCCCAAAAACAAGAGGCGGGAAAAGTTCGCCGCCAGACAGGGCGGGGGATTGGGGACCCACCCCGGGGCCCCCGGCGCATGGAGGATTTCGCAACCCAAGC